>ERZ808027.1-NODE-1-length-51658-cov-7.841783_pt1 | contig 51658 bp, 72 predicted proteins | sample MGYA00380183_ERZ808027 | MGnify/ENA primary metagenome ERZ808027 (study PRJEB31490, sample SAMN06133374) | cow dung metagenome | isolation source: H7 | host: cow | place: China: Chengdu | collected 2015-05 ...
AGCTATTTCCACTTTATTATCTTTTACTATTTCTGTTATTTTTTTCATACTAACATCTCCTTTAATTTTATTATTCTTTCATAAAACGACATGCAATTTTAGCGCAAAAAAGAAAAGCCTATGTTATAATAGGCTTTCTACTAATTCATTAAATTTATCTTGATATTCTTCTATATATTGATCATATATTTTTGCCATTAACGGATCGTCTACTATATTGCTAAAATCATATTGTTCATATTTTTTATTTATCTCTGGTATTAGAGTTTCTTCTGCTATCTTAGCTGCTTTATTGTAAGCGTTTACATAGTTTTGTTCTGTTATTTTTCCTTCAAGTTTTGGTACAATTACTTTCTTTCCTATAACATAACCAGCTACGAAACAGCCTGCAAACCAAGCTCCCGCTAATATCTCAGTTTTGTGCTCCTTTACAAAAGTTTTTGTGTTTTCCCATTTTTCTTTTAACATATCGTTACCTCCTAAATAGTTTAATATTCTTTCATAACAGCCCATGTATTTCCTGCGCAAAAAAGAAAAGGGCATGTAGCCCTATAGTAAACCATAATAAATATCTTTCTTTAATCGTAACTCCATGATGTCTTCACATAGACTCACTATAGTGTCAGCTTCTTTAGCGTACTTCAAATATCTTTCTAGTTCCATCAATCTATAATTAATCTTTACTATTTCCTCGGTAATTTGCATTTTATCTATCATATAAAGCCTCCTTAATGATTATTCTTGTGTGTCTTCGTCGTAAGGTATTTTTTCTCCATCTTTAGTTACTATATAATCTTCTTCTATCCAGTCGTTTTTCTTTTCAAATGCTTTTATTACACCCCAAGATAAATATAATGTTAACCAAGCTCCTGCTGATATCGATACTATAAATCCTAAAAATTCCATTACTACTCTCATTAATATCCTCTCCCTATCTCCACATATTTTTTTTCTGTTCTTTTACTACAAGGTCATATAGTTCGTCCATTATATACGGCATAGCGTCGCATAGATTTAATTCTTTACCGAATTCATCTGTAACAATATCCACCTTTACATCCTTAGTCTCATTATTAAAGTTTATATATAGTTTCATATCAATCTCTCCTTTTTAATACCCCATTTTTACAAGTTCTTTTTTAATTAATGGTAAATATCTATTTACTACATTAATCATGGCTTGACGGCTAAGTCCTAACTTAGCGACTATATCTTTTTGCATTAGCGGTTTATCGCTTAATTCATTTTGTATATAAGCTTCTATAAGTTTTCTTGATTTTTCAGATCTAGGTCCTTTACTAGCTTTCTCGAATACTCTATCTACTGCTATTGCCAAATCTTTTCTAAACTCTTCATTCATTAATTCATCGTCTATTATAAGACGTTCGTCGGATATGGTCTCATGTAAAGTACCAGTATTGACGCCGTGTTTATCTACTAAAGGCATTTCTAGAGAACACATAGTACCTTCGAATAGACATTTTAATTTTCTAGATTCTTCATTTCTTTTGTATTTTCTATATTCACTGTTAAATATCTCAGTCTTAGTTGCTAGTTTATAGTAGCTTATGAATGATGCATTTGGTGCGGATGGGTCGAAATTATTAATAGTTCGCATGAACGCTAATGCCATATCAGAAACTAAATTCTCTTCGCTTGCTAAATTTTTAAATTTTAATACATATTCAAATAATATAGGATAAGTTGCTCTAAATAATTTATCTTTATTTTCTTCTACATTATTACCTGCTTGTATTTCTTGCGCTAATAATGAAGTGTATTCACTTAATTTATAACCTTCAGGTATAGTAAATCTTTTAACGTTATACATAACATAACCTCCCAATAAAATTATAATATTAATATCCCCTCTTAATTAATTCTTCTTTTAATAATGGTGCGTATCGTTGGATAGTACGACACACTGCATACTTACTAACGCCATACTGATTACCGATATCAATCTGTCTACGTTCGTTGTCGTTTAGTATGTCTTCTACATACGTTGTAAATATCTTTTTAGATCTAGCTGTCTTTTTACCTATACCATACTCAACAAAGACTGCGTCTATTGAATCATAAATATCTTCGTGCGTACACTCTTTCATAATTCTAGCATCTATTTCGAAGCTTTCGTCGGGATTAAGGTCATGCCAAGTTCCTGAATCTTTACCATGTTTATCTTGTAGCTTATCTTCTAGTGATGACATAGTACTGTCGGTTTGTCTTTTTAGTTTTCTTGTATTTTCGTCTTTCTTGTATTTACCATAATAGTTATTTATTACTGTCGTATTTGTAGCCATCTTATAGTAATTAATGAATGAAGCATTGTCTGCATCTGGATCGAAATTACGTAATGTTCTCATGAAAGCTTCGGCCATGTCTGATACTAAATATTCTTCTGCGTAAAGGTTTTTGAATTTTTGAACATAATTTATCATTATAGGATAAGTCATTCTGAATAAGATGTTTTTGTTTTCTTCTACATTCTTATCAGCTCGTATCTCTCTTACTAATTCCTTAGCGTAGTCGTTTAATTTAGTTCCTTCTGGTACCATGAATCTTTCAACATTATACATAAAATCCCTCCAATAATATAAAATTAAAAAGAGCCCATATTAGGGCCCGACTATAAGTTTAGTAATATTTTTATAAGTTTCCATACAATTAGTAGTACTAGCCAAGTTCCTCCTGTGGCTATTGTTAATAAGAAATGTATTAATATCATAAAGTTGCCTCCTTAACAAATATAATTATCGAGTACGTATTATTACTACGGCAATACCAGCTATTATAGCCCAAGCTATAAGTAATGCTTCCATAAATATTATTCCTCCTCTTTTTTAGCTTGATATCCCAATTGTATTAGTTCCATGATGTCTTTTTTATTAGGATACATTCCGCATCCATGTTTCTCTGGGCAATACATTAAAGACTTGCATTGCGGTACTAGGAACTCTGCGTATCTAGGCTCTGCTTCTAGAACAACTTCTCTCATTTCCATAGCTACTTTTCTTATAGGTTCGTCTGCTCTTAGACAAAGTCTTTTATTCATAAAGTGTATTAATGCTTCTATAGTGAATCCCATTGTTAGATTACAAGCTACACCTATTGGTAACATTGTTCTCATTAAGTCATTAGCTTGCTCTCCAGTTATTTCACAGCAGTTCATTAGATCTCTGATGTTTTTGTATCTGTTTCTACATTCATCTTCGTAATCTTTGTATACTTGTTTTAATATTATGTCTGCTTCAACCTTAGGAGGAATATAAATGCTAAAGTTGTCATCCATATCAACGTATCTTTGACTTTGACAGTTTATAGCAGTACCTACACTGTGTCTCATTATTTGGTCGCAAGTATATCTAGGAGCATGTATTCTGAATTTAAACATATCAGCTCTTGAACCGCTAGTATGTCCTTCTTTTAGGCAGCTTAAGCCAACTCTCTCAGCGAATTTCTCAGGTGTTTGATAGCATTCACAGGCAAATATCCCGTGGTTTTTTATAAAGTTTTTAACTTCCTCTGGATTTAATAATTCAACTTTTATATCATTTATTGTATACATACTCTATTCCTCCATCTCTCTACATAAATATCACATGTTTAATTCCATACATCAAAGCCGCATCTACTTCTAGTTTACACCCTCTGCTAAATATCCAGTCCGGATGAACCAGTACTATATCGGCTTGATCTAATAGCTCTATACTTTTTGAAATATAAATAAGCGGACCTACATCGCCTAGATCCAAATAGCTATCTATTAATTCTAGATCAGGACCTATATTTTCATAGGCCCACAACATCATTTCCCCTCTTATATTTCCAATATCGGCTTTAGATTTACCTGTCATTGGATGACTTAAAAATAATTTCATATAATAACCTCTCTTTATATATTTTAATTCATCTTAATAAATATATTAGCTATCTCTCCTCCACTTTTAAATATCACCTTCTTTTCTATTTAGACTTTGTTCTGATTTGAATCCGTCTGGATAACGTGCTTTAAGTTTATTAATGTTTAATTCCATTACATCATCCAGATTCCAATTCATGGCCGTACAATATTCTGCAATAAACCATAAAAGGTCGCCTAACTCTTTTTTAGCATGCATCTCGTCAAATTCGTGTCCTTGGAATGCTTTTTGATAGAGACTGTTTAGCTCTCCTATTTCTCCGACCATACCATGTAAAGCATGCATCTCCATTTCATAATCATATAATTGTGGATTTATAGTTCTAGCTGCTAACTCTTGATAATGATTTCCTCTCATATTAATTACCTCCTATTTATATTGTACATCTGCTGCACAGTAATCTGGGTATATATAATATACAACATAAGTTACATTGTGTAATGTGTGAAAATGTTCTAATTGTTCTGTTAATTCATATATAGTGTCTGCTACTAAACAAGTATGATTTATCATTTTCTAGGCCCCCTAAAAATTTATTATTTGTTCTAAAATATCTATTTCTTTCGCTATTCCATATAATCTTAATTGTATCCTATTTTTAATTAAAGAATCAGATGTTAGTGATAACAGTTCTTCTAGTCGTTCGATTTCATATTTCTTTTGTTCTAACTCTATTAATATTCTTTCATGTTTTTTCTGTTTCATTTTCTAGGCCCCCTAACTTTTATTAATTTTGTTTCTAGTTTACTTAAAATATCTTCCACTGTCTTTCTGGTTTTCTTACTTAGTTTAATAGTTTTCTTATTGTGTTCGTACCAGTCAAATATAATGAATAAGTCATCCTGAGCCCAGCTGTAAGACCACCAGTCGCAAATCATTTCTATGATGTATGGATAATCCATATCTAGAATTTCGGTAGTCCCGTCTTCATTGTGTAATATCCAATAAGACCAATGGTGAGGATTTCTATGTCTATGTTCTAGTCTTGCTCTTTTGTAATTTGCTACTACTTCCTTAGTTTGCTCGCCGAATAAATAAGCATCGACAGCATTGTATTCGTCTGGAATAGTTTTAGAATCGTCATGAAAATCAATATACCAAGAATAATCAACCCCTGGCATTTCTAGTAAGATTTCAGGTAAACTTCTCTTAATCCAGAAGTAAGCCTTTCTAACATTTGCTGTATGTTGTTTTAATCTCATATCATATTCTACACTCATAATAGACCTCCTAAATATCAATCTTCCACAATAGATAATAAGTCTTTCAAGTACTCTATTTTACAGTCCTCGCATTTTGCGTATGGACAGCTAATACATTCATGTTTAACACAGAACTTATCGAATGTCTTATGAATATCAGCTACTAATTCTCTTTCTGTTTTAGTTTTTCTTCTAGACACCATATCCCCTCCTTATTTTTAACGTATACTTCTTTTTAATATTTTGTAAATTTATCTCGTAATGGTTCGTAAATGAAAACATCGAATCCTGCATGTATAAAATCAATTGCGCCTTTGCATATCATTTTACCTAACCACATAAGTGCGTTCGCAATTCCGTATAAACAAGTTATTATAAGTCCTGTAAAAACAGCTATTAATTCGGCTAATAGATACATATACTATCCCTCCTAATAATTCAATTCGTGATAGTAGAAACTATAGTTGTTTATTATACATGGATCGTTTCCAACGTTTTTATTCAACATAGATACAAATCTTTCAAGCTCTTCTTCGGAACATTCAAGATACCATGAAGTTACAGGTCTATTTAACCCATCTACTAATTCTAATATAAACATATACATGCCTCCTAAAATATAAAATTAAAAACAAAAGAGACAGTGTTTAAACTGCCTCCTGCTGTTATGTTAATCAAGGTCATCATAATTTCCTTCGTAGTAATCGAAATGTCTATCATCGAATATCTTATAATTTCCTTCATAGTCGTCAAAGTATAATGTTGCTATACATTCTCCTTCATTATACATTTTTTCTATTCTTATTCCATCATAAGTATAATCGTTTAATTTTTTCATATAAACCACTCCTTAAATTTTATCGTCCTCTCATAAGAGCACGTGTAAATTTCGCGTGGTTCTGACATAACTATCTACGTTTCTTTTTATTGAATTTATTTTTGCTATCCTTTTCTTTCTCTTTTTGTGCTTTTAATATTTGTCCTGGAGTTGGGTAATACTCGTAAATATAAACAACCTCTCCTTGATCGTCCTTATACTCTTCAGTAATCTTATAAAGATCCCCATCAACATATATCTCAACTACTTCACAATCTTGTCTATATTTTCTAACTTCTTTAATATTTGTATTCCCCATAATACACCCTCCTAATTAATCACATTTACTGTAACCACAGTTCTTACAAATCACGCATCCACCCTCAGCGTTCATTCCTTCTCCGCATTCCGGGCAAACGTTTTCCTTTTGTGTAGTTTTAGTTTCTGTTTTCTTAGGTTGAGTTATTTCTTTTTTCTTATCATGGTTGTATCTGTTATACTCTTCTTGTATTGTTCTAGCCACAACATCCCCGCAACTTAATCCATCTATGTGTTTTATCTTACTTCCTTTAACTTGAGAACAAGCTGAGCATTTAACACCTTTAGTCACATCGACGATGCTATCGATTGTCATTCCAGCCCTCATACAAGCAGAAGCGTATCTACCAAGACATTCAGCGTTAGCTACACATCCTCCAGATTTACCTGGGTCTATAAATACCTCTACTAAATTGTCGTTCTCGTCTCTGTTGATTGTAATATAAAGATGACCGCAAGCCACTTCTTTAACGTAAGTACTTCCATTTAGTCTGCACCCTAATTCCTCTCTTGTTAATGGTTCTAATGTATCTAAACGTCTAACTTCCGGTTTAGCTATAATATCTTCCTCATGTATTTCTACACTAGGCTCGTCCTCTTTCTTAGTAGGTTCTGAAGATAAGATTGCAAGTCTAGCACAGTTTTCTCTGAATATTGTTAATCCTTTTAAGTTATTTTTCCAAGCGTGAATATAAAGTTTCTCTACATCTTCCACTGTAGCTGATTCTGGTAAGTTAACTGTCGAACTTATTGAAGCATCTATATAACGTTGCCAAACAGCTTGCATTTCTACTCTCTTCATTGGATCTATAGTTTTAGCTGTAGCAAAGAAATTTGGTAATTCTTTTACATCTGAAATATCATTCTCTTCCATGTATTGCTTAACTATAGGAGTATAAACTGTGTAATATTCATCGTGTCCATGTAAAGACATCGTCTTTCTCACATAGTGTGTATCATAAATTGGTTCTATACCTCCAGATACACCAAGCATAGTTGATAAACTACCTGTTGGAGCTATAGTTAGAAGTTGTGAATTTCTTAATCCATAAATATCAACCATTTTTTCTGTCTCAGCGTCTGTGTTAGCCATAAAGAATGGATTGTTCATTATTTGTTTAGCATCGTATTTAGGATATGGACCAAATTCTCTAGCCAAATATGCTGACATCCATATAGCAGTGTCTATCATTTCTTCTGCTATCATTTCACAAATATCAAGTGATTCTTTACTGCCATATTCGTATCCCATTTTTATAAGCATATCTGCTATACCGAATACACCTAACCCTATTTGTCTCCAATCTCTTACTGATTCTCTTTGTTCTTTCAATGGATGTAGTTCAAGTCCTTCATCTAATACTTCGTTAAGAGCTCTAACTGCAGCCATGACAGTCTTTTGGAATTCATACACATCAAATTCTTTTTCGTCTGTAACAAATTCAGCAAGGTTAATACTACCTAATAAACAACTACCTCCAGCAGGAAGCGGCTCTTCTGCGCACGGATTTACACCTGCGTATTCGAATTCGTCATTATTTGATAATAGATTCCAGTTTCTTATGTTATCCCAGTAAAGTATACCAGGTTCTCCGAAGTTCCAGTTATTTTCACATAATTGATTAAATAGTTTAGCAGCGACTACTACTCGAGATATTTCTTCTCCAGTCTCTTGTCTTATGAATGATGAACGATAAAATCCGTCATCTAGAACAGCGTTCATGAATTCGTTTGTAACTCTTACTGATATGTTAGCTTTAGTTATCTTATTTAAATCATTCTTTACAGATATAAATTCTTGTAAGTCCGGATGGTCACATCCCAAACTTAACATTAAAGCGCCTCTTCTTCCATTTTGTCCTATTAAATCTGTAACTAAATTATAAAGCTCCATGAATGACACAGAGCCTGTTGTTTCCTTAGCAGAGTTTCTTATTTGTGCTCCTCTAGGAGATAGTTTTGAAATATCAATACCACATCCTCCACCGTAGCTGAAAGTACGCGCCAGTTTCCCAGCGCATTCGAATATAGACTCTATGTTATCTTCCGGTGGAGTTATAACGTAACAGTTTGAATATGTTAGTTTGCGGTTATTATTAGCCATACCTCTGTTTGATAAGATTCTACCCCCGAATAAGAATTTCTTGTCAACAATCAGTTGTCTAATTTCTTCGTTTCCTCCTGAGATTCTATCTAGCCACTCGTCAAATGTTTCATTATTTTGTTGGTATTTTTTCTTCCAAATATCAATACCTAATTGGTTTTCTTTTCCTAGCCATTGTTCTATATTCATACACGTACCCCCTATTTATTTAATTTTTTAGTGATTCTTTCAGCTATAAGTTTAGCGTTATCTCTTAAATTACCGTTAACGTACTCCTCTTCTTCGTCTACCTCTTCTTCGTATGGTTTTACTGGAGGTTGTTCTTTTATGTTTTGTTGTGTTAACGAAGCTTCGATATCTTCTTGTAGTACTTCCATTTCCATTAACCATATGATGCAGTAGTTTGCCATATCTTGTATTGTGTCCTGTACACTCTCGAAATGTTGTTCAGGATGTTCATTCGTCATAAGATTCATTAGTCTGTTGTATTTATCTGAGATTCTAGTTAAGAATGAAATATCTCCTAATCTTCTATATAGTTCTCCTACAGAGTCACCGTAGTCAGAATTCTTTTTAATATACATTTCGTGTATCTCATTACACATTTGTTCGTGTTTTTTTATTTTTCTTTCCATAATATCTCCTCCTTAAAATATAAAAGTAAAAGGGATTGTTAGTCCCTTTTTACCTTTTTCTTTTTTCTCTCTATTACTCATAATAGAACCTCCTTTAAAATATATTTTTCTTTCATAATAGAGCATGTAGAAAAAGCGCAAAGAAAAGAGAAGAAGTATGTCTCACTGTTTCAATACCACCTATTTCTAGGGCCATGTCAATTCATGGTCGTTTACCATACCTAATACGAAATCCAGAATCCACTGCGATTTTTTACCGTATCACTTTTATTCTTCTCATAATAGTAGAAGTATTTTTCGCGTATCTAGAATTTAGCGAATCCGCTTTCATTAAATTTCTGTTTACTATTAAGCGCCTTAGCAATAGCCAAGTCTATACCAGATCGTGTTTTTAAATGATAATAATATAAATCTTTAAACGGCGTATTAAGCCTGTCTATTCTTCCTGCAGATTGATGCATAATTTTGTACGAATAGTTTTGTGAGTAGAACACAATCGTATCTGTAGTTATACAGTTCCAACCTTCAGCTCCAGCAGTATACTGAACTAAGTAAACCCATTTGTCTGTGGTTGGTGTACGTTCATGTTTGTGCCCATTCCATTCAGATATTGTGACATCTTCCCCGTAATATAAACTCTTTAGTATCTCCAATTCATAGTCAAAATTATAAAAGACTATCATCTTGCTATGAGACTCAAATATCTCTAGCAATTTGACAGCCCTTGATTGATCGGTATTAACTATTTTTCTTAATGCGTAACATAACCCGCTTGCATTGATTATTGGTTCATCCTTCCAAATATCCCAACGTCTTTTCATTATGTCTTTGTAAGTTGGTAAATCGTAATGAACGTAAATATCCTCATGGTGCTGCACAGTCTCTCGTTTAAAATCCATATCTATTAATATCTGTCTTCTTAATCGTAAGAGTTTACCAGTACTAATAAATTTTTCTATCTTTGGGTATTTAGAGAATCGTGCAAACACGGCGTGTTCTCTTAGAAATTCTGTCTTGTTTTTATAGAAGCCATTAGCTATGAATACTGGAATATAATCCGACCAGGTATCTCCTGGAGTTGCTGATAGTAATATCCATTCATTCACTTTGGTAATCTTTAGAAATGCTTTAACCCAAGCTCCACTTCCAACTACTCTTTGTTCGTCAAATATAAAGAATGCATTTTTAACGTCCTTATACTTCTGTATGTTATTCCAAGAATCTACAACAATCTTGTGTGAATACATTGAAATATCACTATGGGTAGACATTAGAAAGTGCGCCAACTCCCCTTCCCATTCCATCGTGTCTCTCTTTCTAGCGGTCGTAATAATATAAAGGTCCATAGGAGTATCTTCCATTGGAATATAATCTCCTCCTGTTAGAAACCCCATACCCCCTCCATTTTGTATATAATAATAAGAAAGAGAAGTCAGTGACTTACCGCTACCGACTCCTCCATTTAATATACATCCTGTTCTTAAATTCTGTACAGCGTCAAGCTGATAATCTCTCAACTGTATAGCCATAATATCTCCTTTCTAGAAAGGTATATCCTCGTCGTCTAAGCAATCGTATTTACCAGCGAATACGTCTTGCTCAATCTCAACATACATTGTTTTTAGATATGCCTTTACTCCTTCTTTACCATTTACTTCCCAATTATATGGTCTTATTATTAAATCTACGTTTGCTATCTCAGCGTAGTCTAAAGTGCCTATTGATTCTTCATCTAATGGTGTTTTAGTTCTACCAGCTATCATTACAACCTTAGGTGGGAAGTTACCAAACATTACTGTTACTTGTAAATATGGTGTTGGTTCTTCGTCATCTTCTCTAGGTCTTAAATATTTAACATTCCATCCATCTGCTTCCAAATCTTTAGCTACTTTAGGGTCTAATATAACGCAGAAATTTCTACTACCTTTTCTATTAAATTTAGATTCTTCCCCTGAGAAATTTTTGAATATTAATCTTGCATTTTCTATTACTATATTATTGTTTACTCTAGCCATAAATATCAATCTCCTTTTTTAATTATTTTATATATGGATCATCTGAAACAAACCATTCGAAGTCTCCGTATTTAGATATAGCATCCTTAGCTGTATCCGCCATTTCGATAAAATGTTTTTCGTCAATATCATCTAGTTTATTCAACTCGAACACCATCTCTGATTCGAGCCAACGATATCCTTTTGAGCCAGTAGCCGCGTAATATTTTCCGTCTTTTTCTCTATATAGAATTCCACCTCCACATCCTTCTTTAATCGGACAGAATCGTCCTACTTTTCCTATAAATATATAATTATGCTCTCCTTCCGGTAGTCCTTCATTCATGTCTAAATATAAAGAACTTGTTACTGATTTTGTTTCACACAAGTCGTCAAATATCAAGTCTTCTTTTGAAAATAGTTTCTTGAAAACATATGGTATTTGGAATTGGGTTCCTGTCGCTGTCCATTTACCGCCTTTCTTTTTGTTGTCGCCTGGAGAATATCCATATTGTGCTATGCAATCTTCTGCTGTTGCGTACTTAGCAATATAAACAGCGTCGTTAACAAGGCACATTCTATCGTAAGTAGCCTCATGCTCAAATTCATATCCGTATTGTTTGGCAAAGTCCATAGTGAACTGTATAATCTCTGGTGTTGCATCTGGAATTTTAATAGAGTCCGTTTTTATATGAGCCACTTTAAATCCTCTTTGCTGAATTTCATCTTGAAGCGTCCTCATAAAGAGTGCTCCTCTTAGTGCCACAATGTTGTTTTTATTTCTAACGTCTCTAAACGGATTGTCGAAGTTTGCTGATGTTAAACCGTAAACGGAGTTGATAGCAATCTTTAAAGCCTGAGCAAGTGCCGCGGCTGAAGATTCGTCGTTTAGATAAGGTGCTAGTCGTCCTCCGAATAAGTGCTTAGCTTCTTCGAAGTTTCCTCTCTTGATTGCTATACGTGTATCTAAAATATCTTTAAAGTTTTGTGTGTATTCTCCAAAGGCATTAAGATTTATCGCAGAGTTTGGATGCATTGATGCTATGTCAAGTAACGCTACATTCCCATACATTCCAGGTTCGGCATATACATATCCGCCTTTTCCCAAGTCGTCTCCTCTGTACATATTTTTTCCGTCAACGAATTCATATCCTGGAAAGGCATTAATAATCTCCATATTACCCCTCCTTCCTATCTAATTTCTGTTGTATTAGTATTGCTAAATATGCTTGGTCTTCTAATGTTAATCTATTGTATAAATGGTATCCTGTAGAACCATCGAAGTCGTAGAAGGCGTATCCATACATAGAATCCTCTACGAAATCAGGTCCATAAGCGGTGTGTAATTTAACTAGTTTTTTACAACAGTCATCGTAATGGGCATCTGATATAAAATTAGTATCGTATATATAGTAAAGTACTGAATTGAGTAATATTTTTCGTTGTACAAAGTTTATTTTATCCAACAAAGTCCAATCATCTGGAAATATCAATATTAGCCCTCCTTTCCAAAAATAAAAAGAGAAGAATATGAAATCAAGTTTCTTGCATCTAGTTAAACTAAGTTTCCACGAGTTTCATATTCCAGATAACGCTTCGGATTCGAACCGGTTTCATCTGCCGTCTCAGACATTGTTATCCTTTCTCTTCATTAAAGGATTTGTATTTTTCGCGTGCTATTTCTGTATAAACATTTTTATTCCTATAACGCCACCGATAGCGCCTCCTGCTATTATTAAAAGACTAACACCCATTAGCGGTACTATTCCAACTTCGTCAAATATCCTATCCAGGATAGTTTCTTTTATTGAAGTTTCAACAACTTCTATATTTCTTTCGTCCATTATTTAGCACCTCTTTTCGTAACAGCAAAACACACAGCGGCGCCTATAAGACTAACCACTGCTACTCCAGTTAATATTTTCTCAAATTTTTTCATAATAATCCTCCTTTAAAAATATTGTTCTCCTGTTGCTAAATCTGTATATACAAGTTGTGGTTTTCTCTCCTTACCAAATATAATTCTTGTAGTAAGACTATTTGTCGTATCGTTAACTGTCATGCCAGCAAGGTCTGCTAATATCTTTCTTGCTATAAAATCTCCTTTAAGTTCGTTGAATACAGCTTCGGTTGCTATAACGTCGTTATCACAATATTCGGCTACTTCAACCCAGCGTTCTTCTGGTACTGGCTGATCCCATGGTAAGCCTAACTCTTGATGGTGTATTCCTAATTCTATCTCCCATTTCTTAAGAGATTGTTTCTTAGCTGCAAAGTCGTACACGTCTGTATAAGATAAGTTATATGCTTCGCCAAAGAAACCCTTACCTTCAGTTATTATTTGTTGAGATAGTTTATAAAGTTGCTCGTTAGAATATCCCATCATTCTAGCGTACATAATATGATTGTCATATCTTCTACAGTTAAACCCAACTAGTTTGAATTTCATTAAATCCTCAATAGCTGCCGGCTTAGGGTTTATCATTCTTACAACTTTCTGGTCCTCTCCTTCGAATTTCCAGTTGACTAAGAATAGATTCGGGAATACCTCAACGTCATAGAATATCATTTTTGCGCCGTCATCCATAGCTGCGTTGGCTGGTTCTTTAGATTTGAATTGCATCTTATTGATTAGTTTGATACAATAGTCTGCTTGATGCGTACTGCTAGCTCCAAATGATAGAACTGCAGGTTTCATATCGCTTACGTCATAATGTAAGTCTGAATTGTATGCGTCGTCTAGTATCTTAAATATAAAGTCTATACTAGGTTTAGTTCCTGGATGTATCTCCTTTCTAAGGTTTCTTTTAATTAGAGTTCTTATTCCTTTTTCTGTTTTTATTGCTTCGAAGTTTACCACTTTATCCTCTCCTTTCAATGGTAAGCCTGAACTGATACTAGCTATTGGTAGGTTGTTACATTTTGTGAGTTTACGTCTTAATGAACTCTTGCCAGAATATACTTTAACTTCTATATGGTCAGAATAAATAGAACTTAATCGTTTCGGATCCCCTGTATAAATATAATGAAGATGTACACCTTTTCCGCTCTTACTTAACTCCCCGTAAGTTGCAGGCCATTTACTAGCCTCTTCTAAATTCCTTTCCAGACATTTTTCCCCGTTTTCATCTGGAATATCAAAGTCTATTACTATGTGGTTTTCCGGAACCTTAACATAGTGTAGACGAGTCGTATCTATATCTTTTAATGTTCCCGATACATTATCCCATTTCTTACTAGGAGTTCCCTTCTCCGTAGCATATTGAGCAAAACAATCCGCACATTCTTTATCGAAGATAGATGAAGTGTGGTCAAATATCAATGCCGGTTTGACTTCAACCACTTTAATCTCCGGTTGTGTTTCTTCTTCAAATCTATCTTCTCTAAAACCTATATAATAACTTCTAACTCTCGTATCATCTTCCAATCTATAACGTTCTTTATAGTCTCTGAAGTAGTTTTTAAGTTCCTCTTTAAATATCCTTTTTGAGAATGGATATGGAACTTTAGCTTCGTCACAATAAGTCTTATACATTTCCCATGCACATTTAAGAGTGGTACCATTCTCTTTTTTAAATATAGGAAATGAATCAAACACGAAGTTGTAGAAATCATTCGATGCTCCCATCATCGAAATCGGTACGTAATCGTCATATGCTCCCGGATTCATATTGAATACGTCCAAACAATGTTGAGCTATAGCGCCTAGCTCGAATGTTACTTTATTCATTATAGATTTGTATTCTGTAGGACATAATTTATTTCCAGAAGGAGATACGTCTATCAGCCTTCTTATCAATCCAGATTTCGCGTCCGTAATCTTGACTGGTTTATTTGTACCCATATATAGAAAACAGTTAAATCTATTTGAATAGGCAGCTTTAAATTTCTCATTCACGGTCATTAACTCATGAGAAACTAAGCTGTTTAATCTCGTATTGTCTTCGATCCTAGATAAGTCACCGTCATGTTGTATAGCTACTAAAGGATTTGTTTTAAATGCCTCAAGCGCAAAAGAGTTACTACTAGAACCTAATGCACGAGCATCAAATACCGAATAGTAACCCTCAAATAATTGTTGTATAATATTTAATATGGTAGATTTACCTGTCCCCGCTGAACCATAAAATACCATAAACTTTTGTATATTCTTTGCTTCCCCCGAAACAATAGCTCCGATCGACCATTCTATTTTATGTCTCTCCTCGGGAATATAAAGTGTACCTATTAATTTATCCCAAGAAGAGTAATCTCCACCCTCTAAAGGATACGCTAGTCGTTTACTTGCATAATCCTTTTTAGTCGTTTCCGTATTTAAGAATATCAAGTTATCATCTAACGTATGGAATGAATCTCTCATTTGTCTCTGACAATACTTATGCCAAGCATCAATCATGCCTGATTCTGCATCCCACATATGAAGGACCTTTATGTTAGCATCAAACTTGCCTTTGTTCTCCTCCGCAAATTTATCAAGTTCTCGGTCTATTAGTTGTAATGCATCTTGTTCATCCGTTGACCATAGACCTCTTTCTTCTATCCATATAGCGTAAAAATCTCCGCCTCGTATCATTAAGTCTGAACTCTTTTTAATTATAAATTTGGGATAGATTTCAATGACTCCTCTTTTTGTGCTTCTTGTCGATATCATTAAGAAATCAATCATTGCATCATTTCTCCCTCCTTACAAATTGATTATTGCTGTTTTTTCACCTCTATTTTCTTAGCAGTAACTTTCAATTCATTGTCCATCATTTTATCTTTTCGCTTTTCTTCTTTAATAGTTAGGTACCAGTTTTTAGCTTCGTTGTTTAAATATAAAATTACCCCTCCAAATACAACTAGATATGTGATTTGGTCTTTTTTATTCAATTTAGTAAACCACTCTAAATCTTTAATTGTAAATTCGAATGAAAATTTATCCAACTTAATTTTCATCTGCGCCACCTCTTCCTATAGTTATATTAGCTATAGATTTTATGGCATTGTTGACTAATCTTCCAACTCTAGCATCCATATCGAGAACATTGTCCTTCATATCTTTTAAGGTTTCTTCGTAATCGTCTAAACGAACATTAACCTTAGCCATAAACTCCACATTATTATCTGTTACTGTTTTTATTGTATCGTTTACTATTGAGTTCTCTATTTGGTGCTTTATTTCCTCTTTAATTTCTGGAATATCAATATTTTCTTTTATTGTATTTTTTATTTCTTCTTTTATAGTTTTTGTTTGTTCGTTTATTATTTCTTGTCTTAGCTCTTTTTTCGCTTTCTTAACTATATGTTTAGATAACCCAAATCCTATAGTTACTCCAGCAGCTAGTCCACCTATAACTAAACCCAAATCTCTAGTGTTTAATTTAATATCCATATAAACACCTCCTATAAAATACTATCTAAATACCAGCACATTTGATTCCATATTTCAACGTCTCTTAAATCGTCCGGACTATCTGGAATATAAATAATATTACCGTTTCCGTCCGGTTCGTATTCTCTGTCTAGGAACATAGCAACTCTTCCGTAGACATAGGTTTTATCATATTTGTCGTCTTTCATCCATGCCAAATCTAAATTGTCTAACATTAGCCAAAACCAATGCACAATATCAAGTTCTCTATCTCCTACTATTTTATCCATATGCATAGCCAATGCTATCAACATTTCCAATACTGTACAAGGTTCTTTCCATCTTAATATCTCATCATCCCCACCGTCATCAACATAGTACCATCTTAAGTTAACACCGTCGGATGCTCTGTTCTCGTCATATTCAACAAAATATTTGAATTCCATGGTGTGCAACATTGTTAGTAATTTTCTGAACTTACCTCCATTAGGCACAACCATGAAATATAACCAATCGAAATAATCGTTTAGTATATAATTATCATTCATGTTGTCCTCCTTTATTATATTTATCATCTAATAGTTTACATACGCCTAATACGATAGCTGATATACCAAAACCAACAAGCATGATAGGGTGGTCTCCCAAATAGTCGTATAATGTATATTCATCTTCAGGTTCTACTATTTCTCTGTAGTCTTCATTCATTATTTGCGCCCTCTTTTGGTTATTAGTATACCCATTCCTATACCAACTCCTAATAGTCCAGCACCTATAGCACATAAAGCACCTAAATTTTTCATATACATACCTCCTATTCTATAATTGGTGTGGTTTCTTTTCTTGTACGGGTTCTTGTAAATCAGACCAGTTCCAATCATCTCTTAATATTTCAAAATCTGTTCTCCATACCTCGTTACGAACATATACACAAGTTGCGTCTGGGAACTCTTCAAATATCTTTAGATTATCTAAACCTACAACTACATCTGGTTCTTCTACAACTTCGTCTGCGTCATCTATTAATACTTTGTCTGCAAAATAAGTCAATACCATAGTGTCCCATCCTTCATCTTCTTTATCGCCAAATTCTTCAGGATCTATAGTATAAGGTTCATCTTCAGGCTTAACATATTTTTCATTGACTTCAACCACTTTACTATAGTCTACATATTTTTTAGTTAATTCCTTATATTCTTCTTTTTCTTCTACTTTAGTTTCTTCTTGTTCTTCTACTTTAGTTTCCTCTTCTTTATTCTCTTCTTTATTCTCTTGTTTTTTCATTTTTTCTTTATAGTATTCTCTTACTTCGTTTATTTCTTGCTTAGCGTCAGTTAATACTTTATCTTTAACTAGATAAGCGCCAGCTACGGCGCCGGCTACTACACCGGCAGCAAATATAAATAATTTTTTCATATTAATCCTCCTCTAATATTTACATTAAATCCCATATATTACCGTCTACGTTGAAGTCCAATAATATATTAGGTTCGTATCCGTTAACGAATGCTCTTACTCTTTCTTTGCTTATATCGTATATACCGAAATCAACAAAGTTATCTCCTGATGGATTTTCTTTATTGTAAACCCAACCAACTATTTGTCCTGCTTTAGTTTTATCTATACCAAGCATTTCGTATACTTCGTTTAAGAATAATCTTCCTCTAGATTTTAATAAATCGTTTGCATATTGTTGTTGCGCTTTTAAGAACATTAAATTATACTCTGGATCTTTTTGCCAGTATGGACTTGCTTCATCAAAGAATCTTGCGTAGTCAGAATATAAATTAGGGTCCATTATATTAACTGTTTCTTTTACTACAGCTTCACTACCGTCTTCGTTTACAACTGTAGTTTCTATTTCTTGAGCTTTTATGTTATATCTTATTTCTTTCTCAACTTCTTCTCCAAATCTTTCTGCTACTCTTTGTCTGTATTCTTTAAATCCTTTATCTACTGTCATATAAGCTGCTGATAAAGCTGCGTTTCTCTTTCTTAATATATCATTAGATGCTAATAAACATCCTAAAGAAGCGCTACCTAATAATACGGCAGGGGCATATAACTTAGCTATTTTCATACTAGTTTGCATGTAATTTACTGTTAAGTCTTTCTTTGCATCTTCTGGAGAATATCTATCTTCAAATTCAGGGTTTTCTTCAACTTCTTTTATCTTATCTCTTGTTTCTTTACATTCATCTAATATGTCATTTAATTTTAATGTTGCCTTACAAGCCATTACACCACTTGCTACTACACCAACTACACCTACACCTGCTAATATTTCAGGACTGTGTTTTTGTACCATATTTCTAGAATTATTAAATATATTCATCATTTTTTCTTTCATTTTAAAATTCCTCCTTATTATTTTCTATAAAATGCATAGGCTCATTATCCATTGCTACAACTAATGTTAATCCGCCAATAACGGCACCAAGAACTGTACCTAATATAACTGCTACTGATTTGTCTGGCCCCCAATGTTCCGCTATGTTAATGATTGTATTTTTTACATTTTTCTTGAATGCCATTATTTGTCACCTCTCTTTTTAGATGCTGCTACACATGTGACACATAATCCAACTGCTGCTACTGCGCCAACTATTGCTAAATTTTTAACTACTTTTTTATCAAAATCTGTCATTTTTTCTATTCTATTTTTTAAATATTTTTTCATATTATTTACCTCCCTTTACAAATATCATTACTTCAGCATCTTTTTGAACTACTAATTTTATTACCTCTTCTTTCTTATTACATCTCAATAAACCTCTAACGAAAAGGCCAGCACTAACGCCAGCCAATATTCCTATCGTTTGTTTATCTTCCAAAGATAACTCTTTCCACTTTTTCATTATTTCACTTTTATTTAACATATTAGTTTTCCTCCTCTTCTTCATCTAATGCTGTTATTGTCTCTTCCACTATTGCACCTATTAACCAATTAATATTATGACAAGTTCTTATTAATGTAACTGCCGCTAAAGCGCCTAAAACTGTAAGACCGTCAATACCAAAGAATTTTACAACTATAAAAGCAAATAGAGCATCAAATAACATATATAATTCCTCCTATTTTTTTTAATTAATCAAAAGGTAAAGCTTTTGGTAATTTTAATAAATATCCATCTCTTACTCTTTGAACATCGGCGTTTCTAAGATTAGTCCATCCGTATTTGTTATCTGTGTAATTTCCAGATATACCTACAAGGTCGTATAAGTCTGCTACACTGACCATTCCGTAAGTGTCTATCAAATCATCCATTCTATCTAATACTTCTTCTGCTTCTTTTCTAGTGTCTAATATTATATCGTCATAATCATATCCGTATCGTCCTCTAGCCCTACTTGATGTTCCGTAGTCTCTATCTCTGTCGCTGTAATATTTAGTGTAAGATACTCTAGATTCTCTATTCTTAGATTTACTTCTTGTTTCACCATATAGCAACATGTCGATACCATTTGTGACTATATCAGAAATTGCTTTCTTAGCTGCTGGTAATAATACGTCCATTATTATATAATCTTTTACGCTAGTTACATCCTCTGCTACAAATGCACTTACTAATTTCTTAGCTTCGCTTTTCTTCTTAGTTTTAGCTGTAGCTATTTGTGTTACTTTCTTTTCTGCTACCTCATTTTGAGTTTGTTCTTTACTTCTATGAGAGTTACCTTTGTATTCATTCATATTATTTGTCCTCCTTATTAATAGGTTCTATTACTATTATTGCTGGTTTAATATTTAAAGCTACCGCAGTACCAATAATGAATCCTAATCCCGCAAACGTTAAAGTACATGCACCTATTATAGCCACACCTTCCATTCCAAAACGTTCTTTAAAATCTTGGTATATTCCATTCATTATAATCTACCTCTTTTCTTTGCCATATTTATTCCAGCATATAATCCTATAGCTCCGGCTAAAAACATTGCTCCTCCGATTCCAAACATTACTTTTTCTATTTTTTTCATAATAATTCTCCTTTCAAAATAAAAATAAAAAGAAAAGAGGTTGGATTCGAACCAACGACACAGGCCGGGTGTGGTCTTGCTCTACCGCTGAGCTACTCTTCTCTTCATATAAGGGCTTGTAAATTTCGCGTACTAACCAAGTCTATCGAAATCGTACCTTGGTAAATTATCAAAGTGCATTGCTAAACAAGGCTGACCATCTTCAGTTAATGATGAGCTGAAATATAAACGTATTAATCCTTCGTCTACATTCCATCCAACATCGTAACCTGTACTTATAGGGTTTAGTCCTAGGGCATCGTAGAAGTCATTCACTGACATTATGTTGTCCTGCATTAGCTTATAATTTATCTCGTTAAGTATTCTGTTAATAGAATCCATGTCGGAGTTGAAATATCTTCCAGAATACATATCGTAACATAGAGTGTCTCCTTTGCCCGCTACAAGTACACCACTTGCTTGTTTAGGTCCTTGTTGTATTCTATCCTCCGCTATAGAATCTCTTATCTCTTTTTCTTTTTCTTCTCCTATGACTTCTACTACTTTATCTCTATATTCAAGCAATGCGCTTTCAGATATCTTATAAGCACTTGCTAACACCGCATTACGTTTTGAGTTAACGGAATTCGCACCTATAATACAAGCGGCTGATGTACAATATCCAATCGCTGCTGGAGCATAGCATTTCCACGTAAGTTTAACTTTGTCGATCTTAGATAATTCCCTATCTTCTTCCTCTAATATCGCAAGAGCTTTAGGTGTAGCTTTGACTGCAAGAATGGTACTTGTTAGCATACCAGCTAAACCTAAACCGATGAGTATCTCAGGACTCTTTTCAGAAACAGAATTTATAACATTGTTTCTTATTTTCTTAATATCCATATCTACTTACCTCCATGAAGTTTTTTTAGACTACCCATATAATTGCGAACAATCCATTGGTCTTCATTATCTAATTGCTCTAATTCACGAGCATGTTGAACGAATATCATCCAATCCATCTCAGCTACAGCCCAAGTTGAGTTGCCGTGTTTATCTAATATTCTTAAATATAAATACTCTAACTTCTTTTCTATAGCACTTTTTCCCATTCGGATACCCTCCTTGAATATAAATTTATTAAAACAAAAAGAACAAGCCATGTAGGCTTATTCTTCTTTATTCATATTAGCTAATTGTTCAGCTATTGCTTTTGCTACTTTCTCGTCTATAGTTTTGTCAAGTTTCTTCTCGTTCGCATAACCTGTTAATAATGTTGCTCCTATTGTTAACACGCTACCTGCTAAGCTTGCCACTTGTACTAAATCTAATTTTAAGTTTTTCATAAAACCAATCCCCTTTCAATTATTTAATATTCTTTCATAACAGCACTTGTAAATTTCGCGTGCTTAATATTCTTGAAATTCGCTCCAATCCGTCCAATCATCACTAGGTTCCACGGTGAATATCAATCCGAAAGCTTCTAATCCATCCGGAGTGTCTATTTTAACCCAAGTTATATCCAACCATGCCATACCTCTACATATACTATCTTTGGTAGCGTTCCATCCTAGTTTATCCCCAATATCCACAGGAGCTAAATTTAAAAACTCGTAGAAGTTATTTAATGATAACTCACCTTGGAATGTATACATTCTATTAACTTCATATATAGTTCGCATCATATCAAATATGCTCATTTCGAAATATCTTTGTGAATATTCGTCGTAGAATAAAACTGGTTCTGTAGGTGAGCCGTATTGTTCTATAAGTCGTTCTTCTTTCTCTAATTCAGCATCTATATAACGAGCAGTATCTTCCCCACACACCTCTAAAACTTTACGTCTGTATTCATCGTAGACAGTGTTAAGTGTCGTATACATACTTATTAAAGATGCTTCTCTATTAACATGTATTTTATGAGCTCCAAGAATACAAGCACATGTTCCTAAACCCATTAATATAGATGGTATATATGCTGGCGTTAAAGCTAAAGCTTTCTCAAACTTCGTAAGGGGCTCTCCATAATGTTCTTGCTTATACTCTTCTTTTTCTTCCAAAATATCAAGAGCTTTAGGAGTCGCTTTAGCAGCCATAACTGCAGTACTTATAACTCCGGTTACACCTAAACCAGTCAATATAGTTGCGCTATTATCTTTGAAGAATTTCATTACCTCCATGAAACCATCTCCTTTCAAAAACCAAGAGACCGTGTTGGTCTCGGGTTTATTATTTTTTAAATTTGAATAATCCTGTTAAAGATTTTCCTGCCATTGTTGTAAAGTTATAATCTTTCTCAAACTCACATAACATATGTGCAAATGTTTCTTTACATCTATAGTCTATTAAAGGTGCTATTACTACGGCTGCTGCGATTTCAACTGCTTTGACTGCCATATTAAGTTTAGCTTGTTTTGCTTCAAGTTTAGCTTTCTCTAATTCATGCTCTTGAACTGTTTCAACTTTGTTCATTTCGAATTCTTGTCTAGATTCTTCTAACTTCATTTGGAATTTTCTATTTTTATCTTCACGTTGCTCCTCTAAATCAGATTTTATTGCTTCTTTCTCCAATTCACATTCGTGACGTTTAGCTAAAATATCAAATTCAAATTGTTGTTTACTTTCCTCTTTATCTAATTCGAATTGTCCTTTTATATCTACTATTTCTTTTTCATGCTGTAGTTTAAGCTCTTCTTTCTTCATGTCAAGTTCTTTATTGTCAATCTCAAGTTGTCTATCTATTGCTTTCATAGCCTCTTCAAATGCTTTAGAATTTTCTTCTCCACATTCTTCTATTGCTTTTCTAAGTCTTTGTTCTATTAAGCTTTCTAACAATTCTCTATTATCTTTTTTCATATTCCAATCTCTCCTTCAAAATATAATTTTATTTCATAATAGACCATGTTATTTGCGCGTAATTTTTAGCAATAAATATTTTCGCTTGCCAAGTCGATTAAAATCGTCTACTATTAATGTATAGACATCTTTTGTGGCGTCTCTTTCATTTATCTGAAAATTTCCATTTTTATAACGAATTTTTATGAACATCCAAGACGCTAAAAAACCAAATATAAAGCTGGCAATAATTTCCATAGTAATCTCTCCTTTTTGGTAAATATTTCAAAACGGCATAAAATATATAGTTTTGTGAAACGAACACGTATTCCTAGTAGTATTGTCGAAATGAAATTTTTTATATCACAACCGTCAGTTTTCTGTCAGTAAAATTTCGTGGAAAATAAAAGAGAAAGCGAGGAAAAGCTGACGAAAATGTCCGTCAAGCCTTTCCAAAAACTAGAAAGTTCTATTCCTATATTCCTGCTTTCCCTTGGACTTTTTTGTCGCAATTAGTTCCTCGATATATCTGACATATGCAAGGTCGTCACTTAATCTTGCATGAGAGCGTATTAAATATAAATTTTTAGTCTTTGGTTTTTTATGGTGTATTACGTTAGATATAATAGTTTTCGCCATATCAAAACTATCTAAATGTGTATGTCCGCCTTCCCATTCTTTATTAGTATTATATGCTATATATCCAACCTTATTACCACTTTTTACTTTTAATATTACAAACTGTTCTTTTTCGTAAACCTTTTGTGACGCGTCGTATTTTTCTTTCATCCCCCTATCACCTTTCGTTTACATTCTTTTAATATACTTATCGTTTAAGCTTATCCAACCTGCTCCTGATTTCAATCTACCCCAACCGTCTTTTTCTTCAACTATAGTGAATACTTGATTTTGATATACTTTACCTTTTATCTCTGATAGAGTAGTAGGCTCTTGTCTAATATTTAGACCGTCTCCGCCAGGGTATATAACCTTCACTAAGAATTCTTTATTATTGATACTCATAGACGGAACGTTTTTCTTATACTCTACTTTGAAATATTCACATATAGCTTTAACTGTCGCTTCAGCTAATTCTTGTCTGTTATTTTTCAATATATCAAGGTCTGTTTTATTAGTATAGAATGCATACTCAATTAAAACAGCAGGCATAGCCGAATTCTTTATTACGGCGAAGTTTTCGCATTTAACACCCCTGTTAACTGATTTAGGGTTTAGTTCTTTAAGTGTAGCATGTATATTATCGTTTACTAACTTAGCGAAAGCTTTAGATTTACTTGATGCGTTTCTAGCATAGAATGTTTCACATCCATTTGCGTTAGACCATACACCATAAGCATTTGCGTGTAATGATATAAACATAGCATCTGGTTTACCTTTAGCGCGCCATTGACTGTTAGCTAGAGCGGATCTTTTTGATAGACCTATTTCATTCTTTTTAGCAGGATTCGGATTTGTTAAGTAAACATAAAATTCTGGGTATTCACTTAACATTCTAGATATCCTTTGTTGCATGTCGTTATTAAATTCCCATTCTCTCATACTTTTGTCTGGAGCTTCTTTACCTGAAACATATTCATTATGTCCTGAATCTAATATTACCATTTTCATGCTATCGTCCTCCACCGGTTCGTCTTGACGATTTTCATTGTCATAGAAACCGTTTATTATTTTATTTAACTCTTCTTGATAAAAATCTTGCGGAACATCATATTCATATACGTACATATAGTCCACCCCTTATTTAAATATTAATTCTAAACTTTGAGAATATCCAAGTTCTTCCATTAATGTTTTTATCTGATGAACTGTAGCGTCTTGTAATTTGTCTTGTTGATAATTATAATTGTAATATTCTTCCACATAAACTAATCCTTTAGTGTCAAATGTATCTTCCCATTGACGAGTAGCTCTTTCTACATCGTTCTTATTAGCTAATAAGCTATCGTCGCATTCGTCTTCCATTCGTATAAAAGTATTAGCTACTCTATGACAAGCAGGTTTGTCTATTTCAGCCTTAGGTACTTCCATTACTATTTTCTTGTCTGTAGCTTTAACTATATTAGCTTGTTGTAGATTAACAATCATAGCATAATAGTAGTCTGCAGTACCAACAAGTTTATATCTACTCTTAAGTCCTAATATGCTGTCTCTTTGATATACGTACGTATGTTTAATATTTATAGTTCCGTCAAACACTTTAAAATTACATTGTTTATTCATTTCTTCTTTCAGTGTTGAAATATCAATTTCTGTCTCCGTGTAATTATACTTCTGGTCTGTCATATTCTCCTGAATGTAAAGTTGTCTTTCTAATTCAGTTATTTTATGATGTTGATTAAAGAATCCGCCTAAAACTAACATAGTTGCCAATATTATAGCTATTACTTTGTTTGTAGCATATTTCTTAAATTTCATAAGACCAGCCCCTTTGAATAAAATAAAAAAAGAAGAGGACTAGTTCTACCGGCCGTTAGGCTCTGATACTCGTTAGAGTATTTTTCGAACTTAGTTCTCTTCATATAAGGGCTTGTAAATTTCGCGTGGTTTTTATTCGTCGATATTGCTTAATTGAATATCAAATACTTCAACTAATATTCAGAATAATGTATAGCCATATTCATTTGTGCGTCTGTTAAATCTACATCTTTCCAAAGCACAAACTTATTGATCGTACCGTTGAAATAGTTACTATAAGTGCCATTAGTTGCACGCGCTGCACCTATAGTTAATTGCGAACTGTTTTGCGAATATCTAAGATTCGCTACAAGTGCTCTTTCAACCGGTTGACCTGTAATGCAGTCTATTATACGATTACATACACCCTGTTTAAAACGCATTACATAACGATATCTATTTGATACGGGCGATAATTTTGTATTGTAATAATGAACACGCTTATTGCTAGTATTATTACCTCCAGTTATAAACCAACCACTAGAATATTTAATTTCTACTCCAGGATAAGGACTTGCTTCGTTTACACAATGGAATACTCTAATGTTATTAGTTGCTTGTGTAGTTGTGAAATCAATCATTATAGTGAAATCTCTAGCTTCATCGAATAGTTTAATACCGGTATCTATTACATCGGCAGCGACACCCGCAAAAATTCTAGAATATATCGCATACGTTGCTTCTGGTAATTTTTCAACCGCATTTCTAACAGGAACCGCTAAACGTATACGAGCATTCATGGTATTACCCATACTGTAGACTGTACCACCTTCATGTAGTGTAACAGGTATTAGTTTCTTGATTCCGGTTCTTATTAATTCGCATCCTTTATTACCTTCGTATATTGTCTTAGCAGGGTCTTTAAGATAGAATATATGAAGAGGCTTAGATGCTAAATGAGCGTCGAGAGCGTCCCATGATAGTGCGGATTTACTAACACGATTATCATAGTAGAATATATTACCGCCACGTTGATAGAATGCTGCTACTCCATTATTAGAGAATACACTTTCCCACCCTATAGTAGGCATGTTTGATCTGATTACGGAATTAGCAATACCGTTATCAAGAGCTCCTGGATTATCAGGTTGTACGTTTATTTGCCATAACCAATCTCGCCAATCCGTCCAATTTGATATCGTACCCCAATTATCGCCGTGTTTATCGTAATATAAATATTCTGTATATTTTTCTATGACATACTCGCCTAATAAATCATCCCAATAGAATCGGTCGGCATAATAAATTGACGCTTTTGTAGACACGCTAACTAATTGTTTAGGTAATACTATAGGTAGCGTTGTGACGCTAGAATCCGAGATACTAGTTTGTGTTAAGTTATACGTATAAGTTTCATCTCCATTATCCGTAAATATCAATGTCGGAGTATCAACATAGTTACTAGCATTATTTTTAATAAATGCGTTACCAACAATTTCCATTAAGTATGCTGGTTTATTAAGAGATATAGTTTGGTCTCCTATATCCACTACATTTACTGTTTCACCGTCAAACATGGCATAACTTTCTACTGGTGGTGCCTCAACTGGAACCGAGATCGTTATCTTAGCGGATAAATGTTCAGTATTACATCCTACTATAGTTCCTCCTTTAAATAATGGTATAACGGTTTGTGTAGTTACGCCAGTATCTATCAAAGGATTTCCTCCACTATATCGTTTTGGATACACTGCATGTAAAGGATATGATGCTAGGTTTGATTTTAACGAAGCTACAGTACTACACATTTTAGCTCCGTAACCGAATTCATCAGTATTATAACAACCAAACACATATGTTCCAGTTGTAGGTGCTTCTGAAGTAGAGTTAAACGTTGCTTTATTAACGCTTGCATGTGCCAAAAACGTTGAAGCCGGACCGCTAACTGACGGATGACCTTCTACCTTTATATAATATAATCGAGCATCACTGGACCAAAATTGCCAATTTTCATTGTCCGCCCCAACGAATTTAGTATACTGTGCATTCTTTCTAACTTTATAAGTGTTATCTGTATCCCAATATAATTTATCAGTGTAATCGTGAAGATCTTTTACATAGTATCGAACAAGATTTTGATTCACTAATAAAGATGCAGTTTTCTTTTTTGACTTATTCGATACTGAAGTAGAAGTAATGTTGTATTTATACGAGTTATCAATATTATCAGCGTATAAGAAATACGGTTCTACGTTTTCCCCTTTGTTAATTTGAATATTCCCATATAATTCTTTAAGTAGAGCGCCCATCTCGTGTCTTACTTTATAACCGTTAATTACATTAGGAACTTCGATATTTTCGCCAGTAATATCAATATATTGTATATTAGGCACAGATATTATCGGTACTGCTATCGATACCGATCCCGTCATATTGTTGTAATTAATTGAAACTTCCGCGTCGTTCTTAAGCATTTTTATTTCTATTTTCTTTGTAATGTTTGTTTCTATGATTTCTTCTATCATATTATATCTAAAATGGAATGGATTTACTGATATATCGTTTCCATAAGGCCAATAGTAAATACCATTACAACTCCAGTTCGTAGATAAACACTCCACCGTATTAATCGATGCACTTTTCAAAGTGCTTATAGGTACCGGAGAAGTAATAGGGGCATAACATTGGTTATATACATCCCAATGCGACCATGTTTCTATATTAGGCGGAAACATCTGGTATACAGTACCGTCGAACGCACCCGCAGTAGAATCGTCCACCAGAAATATACCTGTTTTTCTCGAAATCATATAACGACCTTTTTCGTCGTCCCAATAACACGTATCGTTAGGCCCAAGTAATTCTTGATCCAGTTTAACATTTACAATCTTATTAGCGCCTGTAACTGTATCTGTAATTGTTATAGGGTATATATACATGCCATCTTCTTCATAGTGTAAATATTTAACTTCATTTCTAGTTGATAAGTCACTATTACCAGTAAACGACAATACATATGCCGGCTCGGATGCACGTTTATAACCTTCCATTTGAATATCTACCGGAATAGTTGCAGGGCTACCTGAACATTCGATATATTTGATTGCTCTATAGCAAGGAACTTCTATGGTCATATCTCCGTAACTTGTTTGGTAACCTTGTATCTCGTTTCGATAATATAATCCGTCATCATGTTTTTGAATGAATTGAGTACCATTACCAAATATAGGTATTTTGATTTTCTTTTTTATACCTGTAGGTATTATTTCGGTTTCTATAGGGTATAACATACGAAGTTTAAGTTTTTTTACAAACGTTGATTTTTGTTCGTCGGTCATTCCATTCCAATGAGGCGAACCAGTTGCTGTTACTACAATTATAGTTTCGCTATTTGCGTCACTCCATGGTAATATACCTTGTACACTATAACTTTCACTTTGCGAATTTGCCCATATTAGAGTACGTCTGTTTATTTTTATATCGGTTCTACTGCTATTAAAATCATAGCCGATACAATCGATTGTCGTGTCTAATCTATATCCTAATTCTGCATGTGAACCATCCGTAGCACCATTATAGAACCAGAACTTTGTAAAGTCCGTAGCTCTTTCATAACGTGTGTTAGCCTCTATCATATATTCTTGTCTAGCATCATCCCAGTATAGACGGTCTTGGTATGTTACTCCGTTACATACGACCTTACCTAATAGTTTATCCATACTAAATTTAACCTCGGATGTTCTAGCGCTTTCGCCATAAGGATTGCTATATATAGTATATACGAACTTACCTGTTTCTTCATCATATTCGGCTATTTTGAATTCTCTTTCCCATGTCTGAGGATACAGTGCGTCGTAGTTAACATCACCTTTTAATTCTTTAAGGTAGCCGTATTCGCCTTCTATGCCTAACTCGTCGAAACCAGTTATTACGATCTGTCCGTGACTTGAACCAGACGTAAACTCTTTATATACTAGATCGGTATCATCACTTCTAACCATTAATAGTTTTTTAGACATAAGATACACATCCTATCAACCATTTGTCATATATTTTTGTTAATATAAATTCATGTACTCCTTCCGAATCAAGATCTGGTTCTTCGCTAGTCCATTTTATACCTTCTGGATATGTTATTTCAGCATCAGACGATACCGTAACAAATAGGTGTATTTCTGCAAATGGAGCATCCATTTCTGGAAGTACTAATTCAGCAGCTGAAGTAACATGAGCCATCAAATATCTAACATTAGGTATGTTTAGTTTATAGTCAACTGGTTCTATACTCGTAACTTTATTTCTGAAATTTTCATCCATGATAACCCATTTGTTTTCGCCGATATGCTTCATCTTAACGTATTCGTTATTTCTAAGTTGCAGTACGTTAAGGTTATTATCTATACTTACGGCTTGTATGCTTATAAAATATACAGGGGATTTATTAATAAACTCACATTCAAATCCTTTAGGTAAACCGCTAAGATCGATATTACTATTAGCTTCTGCGCCTACATTAAGAATATATGTTGAGCGTACATCTTCACGAACTATAATATCGCCGTTTATGTCGCCGATAAGATTATTGATCGTCAATACTATATTATTATCGTCACCTACACCATCTATGCAAATGTAAGAATTAATATTTCCACTACCGTTTATTATTGGGTTGTTTATAAAAATATTTCCTAAATTAGAATTTTCATCGGACAACATTATAAGTTTTTCTTTATCGTTATTTACTTCAAATGTTGGATTATCTATTATAACGTTTGGTCCTCCATTACAAGCATTTATTAATAGAGCGTGAGATAACTCTTCTGAAACCTCATACAATGGATTTATGATATGAATTTTACCGTCTATATTTTCCGTATTGACATCCACTAGCAGTGCACTGTTCGATTGTATATCAACATGATTTCTAATCTCAACGTTCATAAATGCGTCATGATTGCTTATACTACAACCATACATAGAACATTCCTGTGTTATAACGTTATCGATAATTACGTTATCACCACCAACTATGTTTAATCCGATCTCGGAAGATGCGATACATATTTTTCCTATATGAATATCCTTAGAATCACTTATCGTTACATAGCAACGATTTAATAATAATGGACCATATATATTAACGTCTGAAACATTATTCAATGTCAATGCGCAACCTTCTTCTGGACCATTTAATTGAACATTTTTATCAGCTATTATCGTCGTACTATCAGATATAACTAATGAATCAGTTAAATTATATTCGCCTTCTCTAAATAATATTATACCCGATTTATTTAATTCATTTTGAATTTCTTCTTGGCTCATACCTACTTTTATTTGAGAGTACCCATTATCTTGTAATATAGGTATTATAGGTTTTATTGCCGCTACATCAATTTTTACATTTTGCATATCAGAGCTTAACGAATTTAACATTTCTTGTTGTTCGTCATTATCTGCTTCTATATTTTCTATAAGTCTTCTAGCAGTTTTATCCTTTAATGGTATACGTTCTATCGTTTGTATTTCACCGCTTGTTTCATCATAAGTAACATCTATATTTACTACTTCTAAATTTCCTGTTTGTTCGTCGAATATAAAACGTAATTCGTCCGGAACATCGTCTATCTCAGTCATCCTATCCAATACATGAAGTTGATTTTCTATAGGAGGAATAGTTATAAGGGCATCACTTGCTTCATCATATAAATCTACAACTATAGTGTAGTCCCCACACTCTGTTTTTTCGTCTATCATCGCCGAATTTATAACTAACTTTATAACACCGTTTAAAACTTCAGCTTTCCCTGTACCTATTTGTAACATTTGAGGTGTCAATAGCGTAACATATGCATGTGAAGGAGATATTTGTTCTACAAGATTTATGTCTTTAAATTTAAATTGATGATCTACTATTGTGAATTGTATCTCTATGTTTCTATTACCTCTGTAAATGTAAATATCTTTATCCATCGACGCTTGGTTATTATTAACCCTGATAATTCGTTCGGTATAAATTGCCAATTACTTCACCTCTTTCTTATTATTTATTACTAATTATGATGTTGATTTATTTCGCGTTCCATTTCTTTTACTAATAAGTCATACTGTATTTTACCGGTCCCATTTCCTCCTAATTCGATATATCGTTTTCCACATTGGATTCTATCGACTAAAGGTAATCCATCGTTAAATAAACCTAATTTCATTATATGAATTTCGTTTCGTTTTTGTATTTCTTCGAATTCTTGGATCTTGTTTAACATTTGATGACAGGTATTAAACGTTTTCCAACATGTGCCAATAACAACAAGACATGCTGATACTATACTAGCCAATTCTATAATACCCAATGTTTATCACCTACTTTTTATTTTTAATTTTGTCTAATCCTTGTGTTGAGTTATCGTTCCATATACCAAGAAATGCAGTTATTATAGATACTATCGCCACCGGGTTACTTAATATACCTATTAATGCCTCACCCAATAACGTCCATGAAGTTAACTGATTGAAATCTACTCCAGACGCCGAGAATATCAATGCGAAAACTGATAGCCAGAAATACGGATTTCTAAACTTAACATTGCTGAATAAGTCTTTCAATGTTTTCACCTCTCTTATATGAAAATTGGACCCATCATATGATGAGCCCTATATTTTAATAATCCTTATTTAATGATGTTATTCTATCTCTTACTTTCAATTGATTTTCTATTGGAGGTAAAGTTAGTAGAGAGTCTTCGTATTCGTCATATAAATCTATAACTATCGTATAATCTCCAACTTCTGTTAATTCGTCTATCATACGTTCATTAATACATAATTGTATTCTGTCATTTTCGATGGGTGTTTTTGGTATGGCTATTTCGTTAAATAACGGCGTTAAAATTGTTATAAAAGCATGAGATGGATAAAATGTTTCATAACCAGTCGTTAGGTTCCTAAAACCAAAATCCAAGTTTTCCATGGAAAAGAATATATAAATATTTCTATTACCTCTATATAATATAACATCTTTATCCATGATCATTTTAGTATCACTAACTCTTAATTTTCTATCAGCATAAATCGCCACGCGTTTTTCACCTCTCAATCTTATTCCTTAGGATTTTCTAGTTTTTCTACTCTTTCTGTTAATTCTTGTATACTATTATTTAAATCTTCTATGGTTAATAATAATTCATTTATAACCAATTCGAATTCTGTCTTATTAACTTTATCGTTAACGTTTCCCAAATCTTCCGAACTAGCAGAGGGATCCGTTAAGTTACCGGTTACGACAGCTTGATGATCTTTTAACATTATAGTCACTCTAGCCCCAGAACGTATTATCGCAGTCGATTGAACTGGAGTTAATTCGTTAGACCCATCAATTCGTACATATCTGGATCCATTTTGAATTACTGTTGTACCGTACAATACTGTTTCTTTATTATCTTTTTTATTATCGTTAGTTATCTTAGCGAAAGCGGTTATGATATCTTGCGATAGACTCATTTGAAATCCCCCCATAAATTATTAGTAAATACGGCTTTTTCTGTAACAGGACAACCCGGTTCACACTTTATAGATTGGCTTATAACTTTCGCTTTTACATTTGCAAGTCCTGCTTTCCTATAATCAAGACGTACACAATCACCAACTCTTACCGGACAATACCCATGTGTATATGTTATGGTGTATTCTAAAGCTGATAATTCGCGAAGTGTACGATTAGCATATTCTTGAACCATTTCTTGTGTAGGTGTACCAACTAGATCAGGCTTCGATATACGAGTAGTTATACGTCTTCCTCGGCTATATATAGATGTCGGACTATTAACATCATTATTTTCAGCAGTAGCGAAGAAACAAGTCGAACCATTCGAATATACAACTTCTACAACATTCGGTATCCCGTATAAATCTCTGTTTATATCGATTGAAGGATATAAAATCGAACTGTTATTGTCGTTGTAAGTCCATACTGGTTGAAGTGATGCTGTATCCTGGTCCGGCATAAATATAATTCTACCTAGTTCGTCTAGATCTAGTTTATATTTAGCGTTCGCTATTAAATCATATATAAACGATATCCAAGTATCTTCGGAATTAGCAATAAAGTCGAACGCTAACGTCGTCGAGTTTTCAGTTTTTACAACCGGAGCACGTACTTGTTCACGAACTATTTGATATGCTCTTTCCATTATATATTCATCTTTTAGTATCGAATAACCAAGAGGCGGTAAGTTTTCTTTAAGTTCTAATAATGGAGTATAAGCATCCATAGTTATATTTTTAGTTTTACCATCAAAGCTAAAAGACGGTGTTTGTATAAGATATGTTCCTAATGGTATTTTTTCCTTAACTCCATTTTGAATTACGATCATATATACACGTATATAACATTCTCCTAATGATTCAGTCATGTTGATAGCGGCGGAACCTAAAGTCTCAGCCTCTATATCACGATTTATAGTAGTGCTTATAATGGTGTCTATCTTCTTGATATCGTGCCATGTACCAGGATCGACTAAATAATATTCGAATGTTTGCTGCATACTTGCCGTCCAATCTATCATTTTATACACCGCCTTCCACTCTAGTTATTTCGAACGTTACCGGTATAGTCATCTCTCTATATTTAGTATTATACGACACATCAACACTAGCCCAATACCCTATTCCCGAAGGTTCGCGAACATACACGTCTCCCATATACGAAGATAGTCGTCTTATTGTATATAGCGTTTCTGCATCATTTTTTGGTATTTCGACTTTCCAAGTAGAAGTCGTACCTTTTTGTGTACCGTAATAACTAACTGGATGTTGTCTACCTATATATTTTACGAATGATACATCGTTAGACGCTTTATTACTTATTTCGATGTTATATGGTAATCGTAATAACGATCCAACCCATGGTCTATCTGCCATTTCAACTTCGTCATTAACATTAAAATCGCTCCAGTCTTCATCCCATTGTATAATTATGGCTTTTTCGTTTACCGGAACACCTGGTATATCATCAAAACTAACAGCTCCTGTAGAGTTATTAGTCGCTACTATACGGTAACGTGCATAATCCAACGCTGGATGAGGATCGGTTATAAATCTAACTCCTTCATTTGGAATGTTGTCTTGTATTAGTGTAAACCCGCCGTCGTATTCTCTTCTATATACCGCTAAGGTCATATTAGGTATAAGAGTTATTTTATCAGATAGACCAACACAGAATAACACGTTATCGCCTTTTTCATTTTGACCGCGATATACTATATCTCCCGTTATCGTAAGGTTACCTATCGTTTCGCCTTCAAGTTTATTTATTATTTTCTTTGTTTTTATAAATAATTCTTTATCAGGCATATATTCCACTTCGTAGTATTCCATATCCTTATAACCGCAGTAAGGTTTTATACCCGCAATTACCGTATTTCTATCTATCCCTATCTCGGCATTAACTTCGAATGTCTGATCTTCCCATGAAACACTAAAGTCTCTGAAATTATCGGCAGTAAGTCCCGTATTCATAGATACAGTACAGTTTAACGTATAATCTATATTGTTGTCTAGATTCACATCACCGGCATTCAATGTTATAGCTAATATTCCAGTCGTATCGTAATACTTAGAATATATTTCTTGACCTTTATAAATCAATATTTCTCTACCTAATTCATCGGTAGTTATATGCGTATCATTAGCCACGATAGATACATGATACCCTAAAGCATATTGCGATGTTGGTCCGCCTTCTGCGATTACATGGAATGGGAACGAATTAAGAACATATAAATCGTTACCAACAGAATCCAACACTTGTAAACTTAGAACCGCTGGGGCATAAACCGTTACTTCTCTTTCTACAGACCAATCACCGTATTCGGATGTAACGCCTGCGGTCCTTACTTTCCAATATATTCTAGTTCCTTCTGAATATGAGCTAGTATCTATAACATATACGTTCGTAGTGTTTTCGTCACCTTCTGTAACTGGATTGGCTATTTCTTCTACTATGGTATCGTCCCCTATAATTATAGAAAGTTCTGATTTTGTTTGTTTAGATCCATCTTCTGAATTATGGATCCAATATAGTTTAACTTCTTCGCCAGACACAATAGTTGTAGTTGACGACCAAGTAGTAGGTGCAGACGGAACTGATCCTAGAACAACGCTACTTATTCCAGACCATTGAGAAGAACCCTCATCGTTGACCCCTCTCATTCTAAAGAAATAAGTATTACCGGATTGTAATCCAGTTAACTCGTAATGCGTCGCTTCTATACTCGAAATTCTAGTTGAAGCATTAGAACTTTCAAGATACTCTTTTTTAGTTGCATATTCTACGTCGTATGTTTTAGCCGTAGTTATTGCATCCCAAGTAAGATGTACCGATGTAGCGGAAGATGCTACGGCTTTAATAGGTCCCCTAGCACCTGCTGGTATAGTACCTACAGGATCCGAATAGTCAGACCAATCTGAATATACAGTGCCACCTACAGTTCTAAACGTTCTCGCTCTAACCTTATACTCACATCCAGCAGAAATGGATGTAGTATACGATGCCGTTCCATTATAAATAGTAGCAGATGCAGTTCTAAATACACTAAAAGCTTCGGCATATTCATTAGACGACGTTTTTAAAAGTTGAAACTCTACATGTGAAGCGTCAGACTTAATATTGTCAAGACTAACTATGACGTTATATTGCTTTATCTCTATTTTTGGTATGCCAGGAGCAGTAGGTCTATTATCAGTAAATGCGTAATCTTTATCTGTCGACCACTTAGCCGTCCAGTAACTAGTTTCCTTATTATTTACGGTTCTAGTTTCAGATATAGGCTGAACTCTAAAACGAACTCTATATGCATTTTCAGGAGCTGTATACACGCTTTGTTTGTTTGTCGTAGTTGTTTCATTACCTATAAACCATACACCGTTTCCGGTATCATAGTACCATATAGTTTTATAATGGTCTGTATTTTCTTTAGTCCATACCCAAGTCGCAAATACTGTACGATCGGTATTCGATTGTAAACCGAATGATTCTATTATAGGCTGAGATGTAGCCGTTTTGGTATTTACGTTATTTTGTGACGTACTAGTTATTAATATCTTTTGACCTACATATATAAGATTAACATTTTGTATATTATTTAGTTTGGCTAAATAACTAACGGTAGTATTATGAGTTTTGGCAATACCACTAAGGGTATCGCCTTTTTTTACAATATAATATTGGTCAGCCATTATATCCTCCTTTCAATTCTAGCAGCTCTAATAAGTGTCTCGACAGCTCCTGTAACGTTGCTACCGTCATCATATGTTATACCGTTAATATTGTATGTCGTTCCTTTATTAGTCATACTAGATTTTAAATCTTTTATTGCTTGTAGGAGTTGTTCGTTACTGTTTCCATTTTGAATATTTCCTATACTATTAGATATAGCGCCACTAACATCAGCATTCATTGAGAATTGATTATTCTCAGCCATCATATCTCTTATAGTTTTCACGCCGTTATTAACATTCGATAAATCCATAACAGGTGTTATAACTAAACTAGTATCTATTTCGCCATTAAGAGCATTCGATATAGCGGATATCGTATTAGATACTCCGTCTATAGCTCTTCTAGCTAACCTTGTAGCCGGGTCGTATACTTTATCGGCATTATCATCTAATCCTTTAGCTAAACCTTGAACTGTATAATCACCTATTTCCATGAATACTCTCGAAGGCGAATGGATTCCTAATGCGTTCTTAGCCGCCTTAACTGCTCCTTGTACAACAGAACGTGCTTTAGACGCAATACTGCTCGCCATAGATGAGATACCACTACCTAGCGCATTAATTATATTAGTACCTATTGATCTGAAAGATGATGCCATACCTGATGCTGAGCTTTTAGCGTTAGTTATAGCTGTTTTAATTTTAGATGATATCTCAGAAGCTTTAGAAGATATACCAGATACTAATTTGCTTATTATTTGAGTACCTGCAGATAAGAATTCACCCGCTTTTGTTTTCGCTGTTGATACTGCTTGAGTTATTGCATTTTGAATTTTAGTCTTAACTTCTGACGCTTTACTAGATATACCACTAACTATATTGGTTATAGTTTCTTTACCAGCAGATAAGAATTCACCAAATTTGGATTTTATAGCATTAATCATATCTGTAGCTAATGTTTTTATCTTATTAACTACTTCGTTAACTTTAGAAGTGACACCATCTATTAATCCTTGTATAGTATCAACCCCTGCTTGATTAAATACAGTAGAAGGAGAATGAATACCAAGTAAAGATTTGAATGCATCTATTAAAGCTTGCCCTAGTTTCTCCATAGCATCTTCAACTCTTTGTTGATTGTTACTTATACCGTCGGCCAAACCTTCAATTATAGCTATACCTAAATCTATACCTGCTTGAATTAACTCTTCAACTTTTGCTTCTAACGCATTTAATACGTTAACTATTAAATCCACAGCGGCATCAACTAATTTACCAGCATTAGACGCTAAACCTTCGACTAAAGCTATAACCATTTGAACCGCTACATCTATAAGTCTAGGACCTCCTTCTAATAAAACCTGACAAAGTCCTTCTAATAATGCTAAACCGGCTTCGATTATTGCAGGAACCGACTCTGCTATAGCATCGCATAATCCTACTATCATTTGTCCGAACGCTTTTGCTAATGCAGGCATACCTTCTCCTATAGCCTTAGCGAATTCAACTAATGCTTTACCACATGCTGACGCGAATTTAGGAAGCAAGCTGATTAACTGTCTAAGGACTTCTGCTATCGCATATCCTCCAGCCGCACCTACTCCGGCTAATGCTGCCATACCAGTAGCGAATAATGCTACACCAGCTCCAGCTGCCGCACAGCCAACGCCTAACAATGCTACCGCTGCTGCTAATCCGATCAATACTGGAGTAACAGGTCCTAATGCTAAACCGGCTACGCCAAATACAACAAATGTACCAGCCAACATTGCTAATCCTGCTGCGATTTGTCCCCAACTTAAATTAGCCATCGCTATTAATTGTGGAGTAAGAACTGCTAATGCTGCTGACATAACTAATATTGCTGCTGCTCCTGCTAAACCTCCAGTCATTGCGGCCATAGCTGCTGCAAATATAACTAAGGCTCCAGCTAAAGTAACTAAACTTTTAGCTATTTCTTCCCAACTCATTCCGCCTAATGATTTAAGAGCCGAACCAAGAACTAACATTGCCGCTGACATCACCGCTAGACCCGCTCCAACTGATGCTAATTTGGCTCCAGATATAACCGCAGATGCTACACCAAGAATAGTTAACGCGCCGGCTAATGAAGTAAGTCCTCTTGCTATTTCTTCCCAAGATAGATTACCAAGACCTCTAACCGCAGGGACCATAAGATTTATAGCTCCGGCCATTACAACCATTGCGGCGGATGTCGTAAGCATTCCTGTTCCTCCACTCGCAAGCTTAGTGAATACTGAAAGTTCTAATAATAAAGCTCCGACGCTCGCTAAACCTTTAACTAACGATGGTATATCCATTTCTCCGAACTTAGCTATTGCATTTTGAAATACAAGCATTGATGCTGCTAATAGTAATATACCAGCGCTATTAGCTAGCCCCATTTTATTAGCAGAAGTGAGTTTCATGAATAAACCAAGCTCTGCTAACACAGCTCCGACACCAAGAAGTCCTTGAATTAGTTCTTCACATTTAAGTTGACCAAACATTTTTACTGCTTGAGCCATAACAATAAGCGCAGCCGCAAGAACGACCATTGCTGCCGCTGTACCAATCATTCCTTTTGTACTGGCATTCATTAGATGCGAAGCCGCAGCTAATATAAGCATTGCGCCACCTATACCGACTAGCCCTTTAGCTATTCCATCCCATGACATACCAGAAAGAAGTTTCATGGCTGCTGCAAGAAGCCCTATTGCTACGCCTATCCCAATTAAAGCTGTTGCTAATCCATTTAATTGCGAGAACTTCATAGGTCCCATAACTTTGAATAACACAGCAAGTGCTAAAACTAATTCTATTAACATTGTAGTCATCGCTACAAGTGCGTTTTCCATCTGTGCTGGTTTGATAGACGCTAGTATTAATAACGAAGCGGCTAATATTCCTATGGCCAATGCTATTTTAGTTAATGTTCCAGAATTAAGATTTGTTTGATATGCTTCTAACGCTGTTCTAACAGAACTTAGTATGCCAGATATACCGCCACCTATATCGCCAAACGAGTTAATAGAATCTTTAAACCCAGTTATACTTTTTTTAATGTCTTTAAATATATCTTTACCAGCAAACGCAGTAAGCATTACTAATAGCTTATTAAGGTCTAAGTTACCTATAGATTTACCTATTCCTTCGAACACGTCCGCTAAACCTTCTCCTAGACCGCTACCTATCTCTGTAAGCATATCTATTATTGGTTTGAAATCTAACTTACTTAAAGATGAGAAGAATGAACTTAAGGTTTCGCCACAAGAAGCGAAGAATCTTTGAACCGAATTTATACCAGATTTTATAGTATTGGCTGCGTTTTCGAATATTCTACTCGCGTGTAAGCTTTCATACATACCACTAAAGAATTTACCTATAGAAGATGTTACATTTAAAGCTAAATCACCTAATTTACCGAATATACCTATCCCCGAACTAAATATACTGATTACAGATTTAAACGCATCCCCGACTATTTTGAATACAGAGAATACTCCTTGGAATGTATCTTTAATCTTTTTAGCGACTTCGTCATTCATTACTAATTTCTTAGAGAAATCTGCGAATTTAGCTGAGATTCTAGTTAAATCTTTACCTTCTAACGCCGGGAATACTTCTTTCCAAGCATCTCCTATCGACTTGAACCCTTTACCTATACTTTTGAATATGTTCGTTAATCCTTTTATAATGTCATCTCTTCCTCCAGCTGCATTCCAGAATTTAAGCATGTCATTTCTAGCATCCGTTGAAGGTTGTATCATTGACTCGAAAGCATCTTTAACTGCAGTAAGAGTCTTAGTCGCTTGTTCTTTATCACCTATTATATATTCCCAAGATTCCGCCCAACCAGATTGTACACTTTCTTTCATTGTATCTATTAATTGAGTTACCGTCTTTACTTCTGTTGCAGCCGCAGTAGCAGTTTCGGCTAATCTCACAATCTCTTTGGCTTGCGACTCTGTGAAACCTTGTGCTATAAGGTCTGCTTCCGTGTAAGCCCCTGATAATTGTTTAAGTGTTTCTGTTAATACTTCAGAAGTTAACCATTCACCTTTAGTTAAAGATTCTCTGAAACTTCCGTATTTCTTTATCATATCTTCCGCATTAGTACCTAATACCTCAGATGTTCTTATTAATGCATCTTGGAATAACTTACCACCCATACCAGCAGTTACAACTGAGTTCCAGTCCATAAGACTTACTTTACCAGCAGCTAATGCTTGAGATAATTGATACATTGCAGTAGATGCTTGTTGTGATGTTGATCCTGATGCCGCTGCTAAATTGGCGATACCTTTAATTGCCGCTGCAGAAGTATCTAGTCCGACACCAGCGGCAGTAAATGTACCAATGTTTCTAGTCATCTCCGCAAAGTTGTATATTGTTTGGTCTGCATATTTGTTCAATTCATCTAATACTGCAGTTACGTCGGTTAAAGTCTTTCCTTCATGTGCGGTATTAGTTAATATAGTTTGTATAGCGCCCATCTTAGTTTCGTATTCGCTGAAACCAGTCATAACGGGTTCTATAGTTAACGATTTAGCAAGAGCCGTACCAGCATTTACCGCTTTATTTGTAATATTCATTAACGCAGTAGTAGCTACTATACCTAATGTAGAGAACCTAGATGTTACCGCGTCTATTCCTCTACTTAACCCAGATAATCCGCTGTTATTCACTTTATTTAAACTACTACTAACATCGACTAAACCTTTCGATGCGTCTTTCATTTTGAGGCTTTCATTTAACTTCTTCAAACTGTTTAAAGTAGTGGATACTCCACTCTCGAAACCTCTGTTGTTAAACTGCATGTTGACGATTCTATTGTCAATCGAACTCATGCGTTAACCACCTCCATCCATGCTTCTTCCGCTATCCTGTCAAAAATAGGTCTCATGGCTGGATTAATATAATCTCTACCTTGTACATATCCTCCAGTGCCAGTTCCGTGTCCGTACTGTAATATAATAGCTATGTTAACGCCTTTATTAACATTAGTATTAACCCAATTTATAGTAGCAGTTTCACCCGAAACACTGATTTCATAAGTCCAAGAACTTGCAGTGAGACCGCTATCTACAGGTGTAGCGTTCGCTAAAGCTACTACTCCGGCTCTAGCATGTTTTTCTAAAATTTGTCTTATATTAAGCTTTTGCATCTTTTCTAGAAATTTAAAAGTTCTTGAAAAATCGCCTTCACTTGTGATTTTAATCAACCTATACTCACCGCCTTTTTAAATTAGACGTATTACTATCCTCTAGTGTTCAAGTTTTGCTTACGTTTGGCGTTCAGAGCTTTGTTTCTTGCCATTATTTCCTGGGCACTCATTTTCTTAGGGGGATTATTCTTAATATTGCATACTTTGATTAACGCTAACAATCTGTTTAAGTGCCATCTCTGACACTCAAACGGAATGTTAAAAGTTATCATCCAATAATAAATTATTTCGGATGTTATTATTTCTCTACTTCCTCTATTATTGGGTTCATTAAACGTTGTTGCAGTCATGGGAGCATCTATATAAGAATTTATAGCCCTTATGTTGTGCTCGGTTAATCGTTCGTATACTTCAGGGTCATCAACTTCGGTAATCGTCATACATCTAATATAATCTATTATTTCGTCAACAGATTTATCGGATGAACTAAGGAATGGTTTATTCCATTTTGATTCCCATTTTGAAACTGACTCCAAAGAATGTTCTAGTTGAAGTTCTTCTTTCGTATAATACATGAATTCTTCTGTTTCTTCGTTATAGAATTCACGAGCAGGTATCGTTATCTTCAACATATCCCACACTTCCGATTATCTTAATTCGCCCGGTAAAATACCTTTAACAAATTCGGCTGCTTTGTTTTCGTCAAGAGCAAGTTCAACAAATAATTCACTAAACGCTTCTGTTTGTGCAAAACCTTCAGCTAGTTCTTTATTCTTTATAAATCTTTTTCCGTCTTCTGATTTTTCTCCGTACGCCTTTAGTATTATCTCTTTAAACATACCAACTATTTCTTTGTTGTTTTTAGATTCTACTATTCTTTCTAACATTGCAGACATTCCGCCATCAACTGATAATTCCATTTCTGCTACTTCTGCTTTAGATAGGTTAAAGTAAAAATCTTCAACTCTTTCAACACCATTATAGTCTGTATATTTTATAGATTTTTTTAACATAATTTTATCTCCTTTACATTTTTAATATTTTTAAATTTTAAAAGCCCCATGTAAAAAATACGTGGGGCGTAAATATTATTTGTATTGTGCTGCCATTTGTTTTATTTCATTAGGTGTAGGTAATTGTGGTTCTGATTCTTCAGATCCGTATAATTTAGCTTCTAATGCTAATAAGAACTCTTTAGTCACCTTAGTAGAATCGATTACAACAGTTGCAGTTGGTTTGAAACCTTCAACTTCTATAGGAGTTGTAGTTAATTCCCAGCTGAATGTAACAGCTTCAGGGCTATCGTTTATTGTAGAGTAAGCTTTCTCAGAAGGAGAAGCTGTAGCTCCATATATTAAGTGGATTTTGTATCCATAAGTGTTTTGTTTAACGTCGTTTCCTAATACAGTTCTGTAGCATAATCCGAAAGGTATTCTGTCTTGTTGTCCTATTTTGACTCCATCAGCTAACTCAGCAGAACCGTCACAAGCTTCGAATTCTTCAGGGTAAGTGTAAGCTTCTAATGTAGCCCCAAAGTCTTCAGCTGCTCTTAACTCTAAATATTTTGTATCGTCTGCGAATAATGCTGTAGCTTCAGCACCAGATGGACTTTCTGTTACAGCAGTTAATCCATTCCATGCTACACCTTTAGTGTATGCTCCTGATTCATCTTGTAAGAATAATACTCCTTTTTGTACACCCGTTTCATAGAAACGTTCACCAGTTTTGTCCCATACTAGCTTTGCCATTTATTGAATCCTCCTTATTTTTAGTAGTATAGAGTAAACGCATAGTGGTTGAGACTGTCGCTACTATACGCTCTCGTTAATTTACACATTTGAAACTCTTCCATCATTTGTTCTATTATAGATAACGTTGGTTTTTTATAAATAAATATTATCTCATAGTTATGAGTATATCTATAAACCTTGTTATCAGCATGCTTTGCGTCGCCACTACCAATACTGTATATGACACATGGGTATGATAATTTTATCGATGCTGGGGGTTGGAAATATACATTTTTATTCCCTATAATTGTTTCTAATTTAGCTTGGAGCTCTAATCTATTATCCATTGTAAATACCCCCAACACTTAAAATTAATCTAGGAAATTGCACTTCTACTTCAGTTATCTTCCATTTAACACCCATGAATTCAATGTATCTCATCGAATGGAAATTATGATTGGCAAATGGGTCGGCTATGATGCTGAACTGATTAGATATTGTTACATCGAAATTAACTTTACCTGGATCTTGAATACGTCTATTGTTCTTGATGACGTCACCATAATATTGTTGCTCAACTATAGTCTCTTCATAAATTCCAGGCTCAGTTTCTCTCGTTATCTCATAACCGATTATTCCACAAAACTTTGCCATTTTGAATTATCTTATAATGCTTGCTTCATTTCTATAACTATAGCAGAGAAAGGTTTAACTAATGCTCCTGAGCATCTAGTTTCGATTAAGTATTTTTGTGCATTGTAGTCTATATCGAAATCTTCGAACATAGAAACTGCTCCACCTTTATCTGCACCAACGTTATAGTCTTTTAAGTTAACTATTATAGCTAATAAATCTCTCTTAACTCCAGATACTTCTCTTTGACATCCTTCCATTACAGGAACAGTTATTATGTTCTTAACTCTTAAAGCTCTTGCTAATGCTTGTTCAGATTCATATAATACTCTTCCGTTATTGTCTTCTAATAATAGACAATCTGTTAATACATCTTCTGAACAGAATAAAGTTGGTTCTCCAGATCCTTTGTATTCTTTTCTAGCTCTAACTGCTTGTTTTATGAATGCTTTAGCTCTTTCGTCAGCATCAGCTATATTCTCCATAACTTTGTGTATAGAGTATAAATCGTTATCTTTGTAGATAGATCTTATATGGTTTTGGTCTATCTTATCGTCATCATCAGGTAATCTTCCATCACCTATTAATATTGCTCTAGCTATTTCCTCTTCTAACATCATTCTCATTTCAGCTTTTAACCAAGCAACTACGTCAAAGTCAGTTATATCTATAACGTCATCTCTGTGTAATTTTTGCTTTTTATATATAGTTTGAGGATCTGTTGTTCTCTTTAATAGTGAGAATACTTCTTCTTTCTTTAAGTTACCTTTCATGTAACCTAGAGCTCTAGCTGCGTCTTCTCTTATATCAGCATGTATAGATTTTATTCTAGAGAATGGAGTATGATGTACAGCTCCCATAACTTGAGCAACCCATCCTGTATCTCTCTTTATGAAATCAGGTACATTGTTCATATTTTTGTAGTCAGGGAATAAGTCTTCTATACCAGCACCCATTTCTCCTTTACCTTTAACTATACCAAAGCTGTCTGCATGTTGTAACACTGCTTCTTTTAATGAACCAAGTCTTTTAGCATCTTTTAATATTTGTTCCATATCAGCATGTGATAAAGCGTTTTGGTTTTCATTTTGATTATCGAATACATTGTGTTTCATCTCGTTATCTTCTCCTTCTTCATTATTATTTTCTACTTCTTCAGCTTCATCGCCGTGTTGCATTGCATCTTCTAAAGCTTGCCCGATTAGAGCGTACATTACGTTACGTTGTTCTTCAGTCATAGAGTCAACAACGTCTTTTACTGTCTTTTCATTTTTGTTTTCGTTTTCCATTTTTTCCTCCTCTTCATCAGCGTGAGATATAGCGATGTTTTCACCAGTGTATATTACTGCTTCTTCGTCACTAGTTTCACCATGTCTAATTATAGAATCTATGAATGCTCCAGGATTAGCTCCTGCTAATACTAAGCTTACTTCTCTTATTACGCCATGAGTGACGTTACCTTGGTTTTGTTGTAATCGATTAGCGTAGATAGATAAAGCGGATACATCTCCATGCTCAACTAGCATCTTAGCGTTTAATCCTGCTGGTGTATCATTGAATGTGCAGTAAGCATATACCCCTTCTTCTCTATTCTCTAATAGTGCATGACCAAGTACGTTAAGAGGATCGTTATGTTGATGGTTCCAAACTAAAGGTACTGTTTGACCGTCGTTATCTTTAAATGCATTTTTTCTTATAGTTCTACCATCTGAGCATTTAAGATCATTCTTAGTCGCCCATCCACTAAAGTGATAGTTACTCATTTTCATCCTCCTTTTCTTCATTATCTACTTCATTTTGAATTTTCTCAGGCGCTTTAAGTTCCTCTGCACTTTGGTTAAGGTTCTTATTACGTAACTCGTCAGCCCCTGGTTCATCGGAAGGTTTCCATCCAATGATTTGTCTTATTTCATTAGATGATGCTATTTCATTTCTAGTTAACTTATCGGAAATCTCAGCAAGTTCAGCAACAGGTACTAACTTGAATGGGTTTCTAAAGTAAACTATGGATTGACCTTGTGTTCTCGCAGTCTTAGTAAGAAACTTACGCTTCATTTCATCAACTATAGCGGAAATTATAGGTTCTACAGTTCTGTTATAGTAATTAAGCATCGCTTTTTCATCTGCAGACCCATTTAATATCTCAGGTGTAAGACCTAGTTGACCGTATAGCATGTTAGTAAGATACTCTATCTGCTTCATAAGATTATTTTCAACTGGTCTATTTAATTGAGTTATCTTTTCTGTACCATCAGTATATGCGATACCATACTTAGAACCCGCTAATTGCATTTCGATGTCTTTACGACGTTGCTCCGCTTGTTCCTTTCTAGCCGGAGTTTTTATAACATAAGGTAGTTGTATAATTAAATCCAATTTACCTGAACCACTTTGTTCATCTATAACATCCAGTAAGTTTAACTTGTAGATTAGACGTTTTAGAGTTGAGTTGGGTTCGTTCATAACTGCGTATAAAGGATTTTCAATAATAGCCACCATCTTTTTAGGTAATGTAACGTCCTCCTTTCTTCCTGTTTTCTCATTATACAACTCTATTTTAACGTGAGCGGGATACCACTCTTTTATTCTACCTGTTCTCAAACTCGAAATATCGAATGAGCCTGTAACAGTCGGATTAGTTGTAGTCTCAACAGGAACAATAGCCACACAACCTTCATCCATCATAGACATAACAACATCTTGTAAAAACGCCTTACCAGTTTGGTCCATATTAGCGCTTAGTGTAAGACATTCGTTAAGTCCAGATGCAATCTGTTCGGTGAAACGTCCGTCTTCGTCGAGTCTAGCGTGAAAAATATCTATAGATGCCACATCCATTGCTATACGATTATACACCGACACGACCATGGAACGTTCATTACCCATAGTTGGACGCATCCTGTCTGGCTTATAGTAGCTAGCAGACCCATATCCATAATAAGACTTAGTCGGATCTTTATTCAGGAAAGCGTTCCAAGCATGCTGTAATCTATCAGTTAACGCCATTTTGAATTTTCCTCCTATTCGAAAGCATCTTTGTTTAATTTATATGCCACATAAGCATCCATCATGGCTGCCACGGCGTCGATCTTTTGATCATATCTTTTCTTTAGTAATTTTCTATTACCATTTGTATCTTCAAGGGTTATACAGTTACCCATAGTAAAACACATTAGTTCTTCGTCGAATAATAAAGCCTTATCTTCGGCTAGCTTCTTAAGTTCGCCTAAAGGCACCGATTCAGTTTTAGCACCTTGTATTACTTTCTCGATACCAAATGGTCCGTTCTCGGTCTCCCAGCGTTCAACAAACGCTCTTGCATTGTATGGGTCGTAACCGAAACAACGAACATCATAACCTTTTTCTGCTATATGAGCATCAAGGTCTTCGTAGACATCGTCTAAATCTAACACTGTACCGTTCATCACTATAAGACTACCCTCGGCCATGAATTCGTCATACTTCAGACGCATTGCCCCTGGAAGTTTTCTAAGAGTTCTCTCAGTTATATAGTTTCGAGTCTTTACACCAAAACTTCCATCCCTCAATGGAAACATGAATGTGAATGCACAGAAGTCATCTCCTTGAGATAAGTCCGCTCCAAGCGAGCAAGGCATATTCCAGAAATCTCTTTTTCTATTCAACGGTAGAGTTTCTTCATAAGTAAAGAAGTAAGTATAACCTTCCATCGGTATACCGAAACGTTTTGCTAAAATATCATTTCTAGCTGCAGGTGCTTTCTCTGCTCTTTCAACGTCTAGTTGATAAGTTTCATAAGTAACAGTCTTTCCTAAGTTAGGATTAGCTTTAAGCCACACATTAGGGTCATTAACTTCTTCGACATCATCTAATTTGTAATACCATATGGACACGTGAGGATTAACATAGTCACCTCTTAGTATCTCCATTAATTCCATTTTGATTGTGTCACCACTGCCATTACGGACTGTACCTTCTGAGCTTGTTGCTACTATTAAATAGTCATCTAACTTAGATGCACCCTGCTCAATAGCACCTATAACGTCCTCTCTGATATCGCCAGACAACCATTCATCGACAGTTGCTATTTTTGTTCTTAATCCTTGAAGTTTGTTTATACTCATTGGTCTTATTTCTACTAGCGAACCAGTTAAGAAATTCTCTATACCTTTCTTAGTAGATGCCAATTTTGTTCTATTAGCTTTGGAGCCAGTCGTATTTTGTAGGGACCCTTCAGTTAAGAACTGAAATAGAGGACCTTTTGCCCTAGTGATTGCAGTTCTCATAGGAGACATGACTTCCTCCGCTTGTTTCATTGTTGGTGCAGTTGTTATCTGGTGCGTAGTTGATGTATCAACATTTAAAAAGTAGTTTTGTATACATGAACTATACATAGATTTAGCTGCTCCCCTTGCTACTATCAAATATTGTTTATTAATCAATCTTTTCTTTATAGTTTTAGTAACATACCTACCGCCATGACCATCCTCGTTAGGTTCAAATACACTTCTCTCTACAAAGTAGTACCAACCGAAAATTTGTTCGGCCCACAACTTGAATGTGTCTAATAAATGTAAATCTCCCCCATCGGTAAGCGTTAATTCTTGTTCGCAATAATCTATAAAACCATTTATCGCTTGGTCATCATAATATATTCCAGGATTGGCAATCAAATCATCTATCCTATTCATCTCCATAGAGATTTCTCTGCACACTGGAATTTCACCCCTCATGACTGCATCTCTAAACTGTCCATAGTAAATAGGAGTAGCCGTATTTGATAATGCCATTTTGAATTCTCCTTTCGTATATTATCCTTTTAGTTCTTTTATAGCTATAGCAATAGATAAAGCGGAGCTTCCTATAGTTAACGCTGTGCCAGCATACTCTAATATTTTATCTACTCTACTTTTTCCTTGCTCTACGCCTCTGGATTTCATTACCTGAGTGTATCGTTCTTCCATATTAAGTCTATTAACTATATCTCTAAGCTCTTGGTCTGACATCTCAGATAAATCTTTCTTTATCTTTTTCTCATGTTCTTTCTCTGCCGCTTTTTTCTTAGCTTTCACTGCTCCATCAACAACATCTTTACCTTTGTCTACTTTCTTTTTAGCATCTTTAAAGTCGTCACTTGAGTATCGTTTTTTACCATCATTAGTTAAACTACCATCTGAATTCTGGAATCTTCTTACTCCCCACTTTTGTCCTTTGACGCCATGGTGTTGTAATTCGTTGTTCACTATTATCACCTCCTATCTTTGAATTTTAGTATGGTCATTAGCACGTTTTGTATGCTTATCATCCATAGTGTATTGATAGTAGGCTTCTAGGTCTTTCGATGTTAAATGCACAGACCCGGTTTGTTTGATTATATCCATATTTAGTATTATAAGAGGGTCTTGCGCTCCACCTTTTCTATCGTTAGTGTCACTTATAGCATCGAAACCTTTCTTTGTCAAATACGAATAGAAATTATTTGTAGTTGTAGCTTTACTACCCATTATGGCTTTGGCTACATAATCTTGCGCCATTTTGATGTTTTTCTTGTCGTTAGGATCATCGTTTAACTGCGAAATTGTCTTAGCTAATGTTTTTTCAGATTTCTTAAAGAACATAGCATTTTCGTTATGTGCATTAGCTATATCTTTGGCTGTTCCGATAGGGTCTCTCTTCGCTATTTCAATAAATGCTTTTACTACGTCTTGGTCACTAGCCACTTTCATATCTTTCTTTACAACAAAAGTATTTTTATAAGCGCTATCTCCACCATACATAAAGTTACCCATAAGACTTGTATATTCGTCTTTATCATAGTCGGTATACGATACATACAGACGGTTACCTTTGTGATTACCATTACCCAATTTTAATTGGTTTTTAGATATGTTCTGTATTTCTGTTCCTTCTTTAATGTATCGCTCTTTAGAGTTAACTTCATCTTTATAACGAGTCATTCCCGCTTTAGTTAAAGTGCCATCTTTATTTTGGTATCTTCTTACCCCCCACTTTTGTCCTTTGACGCCATGGTGTTGTAAATTATCACTCAATAATATCACCTCCTCGCTATGAATCTTCTTCAGGGGTAACATTAGTATGAGTATGGCCTTCCACTTCAAGACGCCAAGTTAGTTCATCAAGCTGTCTATTCATACTTTCCAATAAAGCAGTGCTCGAAGGTGGGTCAAATGCTATTTTAACTTTAAGGAACACAAAAGTTTTAGCCATCATAAAGTTGTAATCAACTATATAGTTGTCCCATACTTCACTATCGCTTTCTATCATAAAACCTTCTTCCGGCCCAACTCCTAATTGGTTGAGAACTGCGAAAGCAGTGTTTATATGAACGATTATGTCTGGGTCAAATATAGTGTATTCGGCATCTATACCGAGTAACTTTTTAACCGATACTAATATACTATCCATATCTACCTCCTTTTCCACGGACAAGTGTCATTAGGACTCCTTTCTACTAAACCAGTAAATAACAACGATTCGTCACCATAATGTATTGCACTATGAGTAGTTTTAAGGCAACAAATCAAGTACTCGGGGTTTAATAGAAACTCCGTTTTATTTAAAATATCATACTTAGTTATAGGGTTCATGTGGTGAATTATTATTCGGCTTGAAATCTCTCTATCGGGTATACCTAAATCGCAAGCTCCATCTCTAATAATCACTTCATCTCTTATTTTGCGCCACTCCTTGGACTTATAAAATTGTTGGTTTAAATATCGATCTATACCAAATGTTTCTTCTCCAACTTTACCGCCTATCTTTAAATATCGATAACGATCTAAGAATGTTTGGTATTGCATTAGTTCACTATATGTTCTAATCTTCGTACTCATCGTCATCTTCCTCTGTATCTTGCCCGCTATAGTGCTGCATAGCTTTAAGCGCGTTAGTATATAGTTCTTCGATTCTCTTAGCTGCTTGTAAGTTCTCTGTTTGAGCTTTCATTAGTTCTTTCTTAGACTCTAATATCTCACGTTCAAGCTTTTCTTTCTGTGTAGCAAGCTTTAAGTAGTGAGTAATGACTTGAGAAGAAGCAGTTCCTTCTACTAGTTGTTTCTCAGCAAGATCTACAGCCAATGCTATCAATTGATTCTCTCTAGCTTCAGGAGTTGTAGCAGGTCTTATCTTTTTTGTAGGTTGCTTTTGCTGAGTATTCTTCTTGTTTGCCAATCTTTCGACCCCCTTTTCTGTTAAATATAAATAGTTTAGACATGATATTGCGCATGCCTTATAGGCTTTTCAGCACTGAAAGGAGAGGGAAAAGCACTAAAAAGTATCCGAGCCCTATAAGACATGCGTAATACCATGTCTAGTTAATTGAAAAGATTCCAAAAATCCTTCCCCCGGGGATTTTTTTAGG
>ERZ808027.2-NODE-2-length-35306-cov-5.424480_pt1 | contig 35306 bp, 64 predicted proteins | sample MGYA00380183_ERZ808027 | MGnify/ENA primary metagenome ERZ808027 (study PRJEB31490, sample SAMN06133374) | cow dung metagenome | isolation source: H7 | host: cow | place: China: Chengdu | collected 2015-05 ...
TTCTTTCGGCATCATATCACTGCTCTCATATCTTTAGTCTCTCCACTCAGGAGGATGTGCGGAGTGTCAATGCAAGGCGGTTTGAACCCGCCAGTATCACCATAGCCACCATACTTTAGCTTCGCCGCGCAGTTAACGAACAGCTTCGTACAATAGGTAATGGAATTATTCGCCGCAGACGGACGAGCAAACCCCGTCTTGAAGGAAACCGGGAGATGCGTATGACCGCAAATATAGCAGTCAGCGTCTACTATCTGCGCGTAATCAGCGAGTCTCTGGATCTTTCCAGCCTCTTTGCGGCCTCCACCAGAGCCGTGCGTCAGATAAATCGTATAGAGAATCGGACGATGATGACCATGCGATGCCTCGCGCCCTACTCTCAAGAAGACGAGAGCCGTGTCAGGCGAATACCTATCCTCAATGCCAAGCTGTCTCGCCAGAAGCCGGGTCATATCTACGCCATTCGTCCGATAATGTCTCGCCTCATGGTTGCCGCCGACAATCGCAAGCACCTTGTGCGCGATAGGCTGGATAAGATCCATCATCGCCGTCAGTTCTTCCATCGGCGAGAGGTTTACGTAAGCATCGCCAAGGCTGGACTTCAGAGCGCAGTCAAGAAGATCTCCAGCCAAAACACAGTACGCATTCTCATGCGATTTGACATAATCGATGTCCTTGCGAATAGCATCATGATCCGAATGCGGGTCAGCGTAGTGATAGTCTGCAAGGACAAGTAGCTCTATGGACTTGTGGTCAGCAGATAAATCTGCCCTAATTGCTCTCATGCGTTATCCATCGCCAACTGCCCCACCCGCTGCTAATGTTAGCGTGTCATCCCTCTGACTCTATGTCAGACTTTTTGGCAGACAATGATGGTTACGATCCACCGCCTACAGGTTCAAAGCCTGTCGTGCTTCCATTACACCAATCGTCTATGTATGCCCGATGTAGGTAGCCACACCATGTCGGGACTTCTTAAAGCTTCTTTGGCGCTCCACGGTGAAAGGAAGGAAAGCCGTGGGCGAGTCTTTAGGGTTGCGGCCCTCGGTCGGTATGCGGTTTCCCGCAAGTCCCCCGTATATTAAGAAAGGAGGTGAAAATGATGCCAAGCACTTTTACCTATGAGGTAGGATACCACTCGCTTGTTTTTCGTCAATGTGCAAAGTGTGCTATCAGAACGGCCTACGCATAATTACCGCCTTTTGACCCATGTAGTTAAGGATGTACTCAACAGTAAGAGAGAGAACATCCGCTACATCATCGTGCGGCACTTTGCCAACCATTGAATAGGCGTAAAGCTGATTCATGGCATCGCGGTATTCCTTGCTTGTTGAAGGGTCTTTCGGATCGCGGAAGTAAAAGTGGCTCTTCGCCCATGCGCTGTTGGCAACTATGCGCGTGTTCTTGTTCGATTGAGTCCACTTCGTAGTGATGGATGTAAACCCGCCAAGTTCCTTAACCTTATCCTTGACAGTTTGCGCGAACAATGTACCGCCTCGGTTTGACTCTATCTGGCACATCTTAACCTTCTCGTCCACAAGCCTCTGCGCTACCTTCGGCTGTATGCTCTCAACCTTGCCGTTGTCACACACAAACGAGTTGATGTAGAACATATCGCCGTACTGATAAAGCACAGGCATCGCGCAGTAGTCAGCGCCTTGCTCCTTCGTGTCGCAAACAGCAATGATGTTGTCCGGCTCACGATCAGGCAGTTCGGAGAAGTATTGTAGCTCGTCAGCAGAGAAGAGGGTTGCTTCCCTCTCAATTGGCTGATTCATGTACAAAGCTCTCCACGATGCGTCATCCATGATGTCCCGCTGTTTGTGAAGGGCTTCCGTAGTGTAACCAAGCCCATACGGATAGTCGAAGTTGCTCTCATCGTTCTCATCGAGAGCTGGGAAGCGGATGAACCGCGCAGTAGGATCTCCGTCATACTCACGCTCAAGCCGACCAAGAACATCATGAAGACTCCAACGAGTAGCGATGTGCAGTTCCTTTGCGCGTGTACCAACTTTTCTCTGCCGAAGGTCTGTGTGGTACATCTGCCACAGCTTGTCCAGGCGGTCGATGCTCATAGCTGTCTCAATACCATCCACAAGGTCATCGCAGTACAAGATATTCATTGCGCGAACCTTACCAGCGTTTCCGCTGCCGATGGATGAGAACTCAAGCGTCTTGAACCGCATATCCTCAGACTTGTCATAGCCAACGCCTATCATCATGTCCTTGGCGTTCGTAGCTATGACGGACAGTCCTGGAAACACATCGCACCACTTATACTCGCCAACAGGGTCAAGGATACGGAGCATTTCACCGTACATACCGCCCAAGAACGAGTTGTTATGAGAGCCGATGAGGTTAGGCAAGAACGGATTCCGGCCTACTGTCCACGCAAGGAAGAACTCAGCTAACGTGGTCTTGCCAACACCAGGTGGTTCGCTGATACCAAGCAATTCAATCTTGCCGTCCTCAAGGTCTTGCAGAGACTCCGCGCACGGGAGCAACTGCTTTCTCCTCGGCAGATAGAACTGCTTCTCTGGCGCTCTGTCTTTCTCTATATAAATGCAGAAGCTGTCGAGAAAATGCGGAGCGTCAAACAGATGGGACTTGTAGTACAGATCAATCATGTTGTCTGCATCCACTCCGTCTCTAACCATCTTGTTCGCCGCTATGCGAAGCTGCTTGTTGTATTCATGTGCGTGTGTGAAATTATCTTCATCGTAGACGGTAGTGCCGTGGTCACGCCTACCGCGCCCCTCAACGTGAACCGCCCCGCCCATCTCTAATTCTCGGCACAAGTCAAAAGCGTCAGCCAGAGCATATGGATCATCCCTCGCTATCAGCTTCTGTATCAGGTTCACATAGTCCGTCCTCGTCATCCTCCTCTCCGTTCAGTATCTCAGCCACCACATCCTTATTCACTGCAAGAAAGTCGAGCAAGTCATCGTCTTGCATAGCGCCTATCATGCAAGCCCGGTCATCCCGGCTCACTTCCCAGTAGCAAGTATAGGTCTGCCCTTTGGCATCCCGCATCTCCATAGCAATGGCAACGGGATCTACTTCAAATAGATGTTGAATTGTATCCTCAATCCACTGCGCGTAAGGCTTATCTGTGAAGTCAGCCGTCAGAAATCGCCCCCTAACCAGCAAATAAACAGCGTGAAAAAGCACCCGATAGCAAGGCCAAGGAAGACGGATGCGATGTCAATGGTCATGGTTATCATCGTCCACCTCCTGTTTCAGCCAATCGAGCCAACATTTTTTGCAATCCCGTTCTTCCGTCTCGGTCTTCTTGGCACACTCATATTCAATCTGCGCTGATGGGCAACGGTATGGGCAAAGATACCTTGCAAGTTCCTCGTCCGTCATGCTTCTGAGGCGGTCGGCGCGAGTCATAGTCCTCGGGCAAAATCTTTCCCCGTTCTCACAGATAGCGCATACAACTCCTGTCGGATAGTGTTTGCACTCATAGGGTTTTGAGCATACAATCATGTCTGTTCCTCCCTCATATCCGCGCCACAGTTGGGGCAGAAGTTGTAATTGCCTTCCGACACATCTACTTTATACCCGCAAGCATTACAGCCATATCCTACGATCATTGTTTCCTTATAGCCGAAAGCCTCAACTCCCGTAAAGTCAACCAATCGTTTCCACTTCCCACGCACCACAGGCCGCACATCGGCGGCGGGGATGGAATCAATAGCCGTAGCTGCGTCACCGCGTATCACCCAGCAATAGCCGTCATCGTCAACCTTTGGTATAAGTTTGAGTACAGCGTTAAACGCTTTCTCGCGTTCGATGTAGTCAGCCATCCTCTTCCTCCTCCGCTTGCGCTTCCATAGCAAGATCGCTCTTGTAGCAATGGTCGCAGTCCATCGGGCAGTAATCTCCATCACAAATCTCAGGCGTATACAACCACAAATCAGACATTACCGCCCCTCCTTAATAGGCCACGGAAATCCAAAGTCCTTACGCTTAATCTTGCACTTCGGCTCTCCATCCTTCCACCAGACGATTCCTTCGATCTCATGTGTGCGAAGGTACTCTCTGATGCCATCAAACGTGCGCGGGCAATCTTTAATTTTGATTCTTCCGTGCCGCTCCAGGAAGTCATCGTCCAGCCCATACGGATTGCCTTGAAAATGCAAACCAACAGCTTCATATGTCCCATCAGCATCCGCAAGGCGCTCACCGATCCACGGCGTATTCGTCCATGCGCGGACAAACCACTTATCAGACTTGAGCCGCGTATCCACCTTTACCCAATGAGGCCAATGCCCAGTAATGGGATCTGCTTCCGGCTGGCAAGGAATCGCGCCCTTCGGCGTCTCTTTCCCATTCTTCGCATCAAACCGCTTATACAGTACCCCATCTATAACCGCGCAAGCAGACCCATCCACTTTCTCGGTGGCTTCGCCATCTCCTCTCAAAACCCACTCAAGACCTTCCTTGACTTCCGGCAGCACCTCAACCACGCCGCCATCATCAAACACTCGCTTAAACAGCGTAGGAATCTTTTTCGTCTCTAAAACCCCCTTGAACCCAAAAGTTTGCGTGCGTAAGAAAACAAACCTCACGCCTCCTACGCCACATTGTCGCATAGGTCGAGACTTTTTCAATGTGCCAAACGTGAGCATTTTAAATACTTCAAAAATCTTAACTTTGTCAAAGGTACAAAGCTACCTTTGACATACCTTTGACAAAACCTTTGACAAAAAAATGTTCCATATTTTCTCTATTTATATTCTTTTTCTTCTTCTTTTATAGTGTAAAAGTGAGTAAAAGTAAGAGTGTCAAAGGTGACAAAGGTAAAATAGGCAAAACTTTTCACAAGAGCAGAATCAACTTTAAAAAAGGTTAAGAAAAAACCATTGACACCTTTGACAAGACCCCTCAAACCGTTGCGGCTCTAGGGAAAAATCTGTCAAAGGTACTTTTGCAATTTTGCCCCAAAATTTCTGAGTCTGTGAACAAATTATGAATAACGCTCTCTCAGCCGCCCTTCGCCTTTTTGCCATTTGAAAAATTTTTCAGCCGTCTGATCGCGCCAGTCTATCTCTATCTATATATACTTCTATATACATATCTCTATATCTCTCACTCTATTCTCTCCAGTACTTCCACTCTCACGCTAACTACTGGAGAAGATAGGGTGATTTTTGTGCTATAGCCATTTGCACTATGCTTACTATGCTTACTATGTTTTTTGGATTTTCGGATATTTGGGGAACTAACCCCGCCCCTATCCAGGTTGACATAATATGCCCCGGGTGGATATAAAGTGAATATTGCGTACAGATTATGATATGATTATGCATTTTAATATCGTGTTTGTAGCAATAACGCGATATTTTGACGGATGGAATGCATAAAAGAATGAATGCAAAGCGCAATTGTTGAAAACTTTGTGGAAAAGTGTCAAGTGATTTTACTTTACAGTATACATCTTGTGGTTACATCTCTCCCATACCACAACATATAGTATCAAGATATATCATATCAATATATAGTGTATGCAAGTAGCAGACAACACAATATATAGACATGGCTTGTTATTGGTAGAACGTGCAAGGCAAGGCCAAAAAGCATGATTGCATTAAAGGCCATTTAAAGCCGTTTTAAGCGCGTTTAGCCTAAACCATATAAACATACTACTAAACGCCTAAAACGCCGTAGAACGCAAAATAAAGGCCGTAGAATGAAAGATACAGTAAAAGCTGAGTTAACGCACAGGCTGAAAGAATAGCACAGCACAGGCCACACAAGCCGTGAAAAGACAAGTTGTACAAAATAAACAAGCTGAGTTAACTCAATTTGTAGGATGTTACAAAGCTGAATTAACTCAGCAAAATTGTATTGACAAGCTGAGTTAACTCTGCTAGAATCGCAAGTGTCAAGGGAAGTTAACTCAGCCCAAGACAAAGACCCCTAGCAAAGACCCATAGCACAGCAAAGACACTGCACTTTGAAAACTGAACAGCTTGCCAAGCCTAGCACAGAAAAAGGCTTGTGCTTTGGTAGTACCTAAGTGAAATAAAACTAGCTTGCTAGTTTGCTCATACTGAAAGACGCTGAGTTATAAAAGCTAGGGAAACAAAGTAAATGTGATAATTCTCTTTTCCACTTTTCAAGGCAAGCACACAGGCCGCCTAAAAACGGCTTGTGCGCTTGTTTATGTGCCTTGGGTATAAACCGATTGCAAGACATATAAACAAGCGTTAGACGCTTGAAATACTTGAAATTTGGAAGGGAAAAAAGATCATGAAAAACAAGAAAGCTATTTACGCTGAATATGGTATCAACTACGAAAACGGCAAAATTGAAAGTCCTGTGTTTGGCTTTATTAGTCCTTTGCTTGTTGACGGCAATTCCAAGCTTGGCAAAGGCGTTTGGACTTTTTCCACACTTCCAAGCAATAACATTTTTCATATTATTATCAATAATATGTCCTTTGATGTTAAAGGCACTTGTCCATGCAATTGTAAAGGATGTTACGCACAGACTGGATTTTACAATATGCCCAGTGTTTTAAAAGCTAATGCAATCAAGACCATTCTTGCAAGAGATTATATTGAATTTGTCAAGAATTCCATTATTGCACAGATAAAGGCCGAACACATCAAGCTGTGCCGCATTCACGCAAGCGGCGATTTCTTTTCTGCTGAATATATCAATATGTGGCGTGAAATTGTCAAGGCTTGTGACGCTTGTGTTTTTTGGACTTATACCAAAAACGCACAGGCTGAAAACGCCTTTAATGATCTTGCAAACATTAACATTGTAAAGTCCATGATTCATGGATTTGGATTTAACTTTGGTACTTGTGAATACATTCTGAAAGTTTACAAGGCACTGAAAGAAATGGGCAAAGATGTTTATATCTGCAAGTGCGGCATTGATAAAAATCAGCACTGCACAAACTGCAAAGGCTGTTCTAGAAATGAATTTGTGCTTTTCATTGAACACAGCACAAACTACAAAGCCGAAAATGACCCCTATTTTGCAGAATTAAAAGAAATCATTGCAAGCCAAGAAAACGCCTAAACAATGGCAATTGCCTATAAAGCTTGTGTTTTGTAGGCAATAACGATTGTTTAAGCAATCGGAAAACATGGAAAAGGGGAAAAACACAATGGAAAGACTGTTTTATTGTACAGAGTCCGAAAGCGTGTACACGCTTGCAGACTTAGAAAAGTATAGGCAAATGGCAATTGCAGACGGTGACACGCTTTTTACAGATACACTTGAAAACTTTGTAAAGGCGTGTTCTGTCGATAATAACGGCACGTTAACAGAATTGCGTATTGTTAAACGCACGTTCTGCAATGGTGAACTAGTCTACTCTGAATCCAACATCAAATCAGATCTTTATTGAAAGTGTCAACCTATGCCCATATGCAGCCACGTTCTGCATATGGGTATACATGGGCATTTTCTGCCTAAACTTTGAAAAGGGGAAATTATCATGACTGAAACCTATAGGGATACATATCATCTTTCTGCCCATGAAATGGACGAGTTGCGTGAGTCCCTGTTCTGGGGATGTGCAGAAACTAACAATCTTTCTGCGGCAGAACAGCTTTCCGTCAATTTGGCTTTCTGTTCTGCACAGATTTCTGCGGACATAGTACACCACGCCTTTGAAGGGTATTGGTTCTGCGATGAGGATTTTGTGCGATGAGGAAAAAGCTTTCTGCATTTCTGTCTGCAATGGCAAAAAGTATGATTTCTGCCCATGCCCAGCAATTCACGATTTAATGCCAGCCTATGCCCATATCTTTCTGCGGATATGGGTATACACGGACATTAAGTCCGAAAACATCTTGAAAAGGGGATTATTTACATGACTACAAACGAGAGAATTAACATGATTAGCAACAAGCGCAATCAGCTTGACGCAAAGGCAAAGGCCGACACCATGACTGAGGACTTTCTGCGTGAGAATCTTTCTGAGCAAATTCGAGAATTGAAAGACAGAATTCAGAACGTGCTTGCTGTCGGTAACGCACTGCGTGAAAACGGCTTTCTGGCCTACAATGGTTGGAACAGCAAAGACGAACGCCTTTTGCCGTACGGATATAATGGTGCGTTTCTGGCAGAAGGTATCTACCACCATGTCGGCTTTATGTCTGATTATAGGAATCCTAGACTTCTGGCAAAATATCCAATTGGCAGTCTTGGAATCCGCATGGGCGGTGCGTGTGGTGCGTATGATCTCTGGACTGATGGAGAATTCATCTCTTCTGTCCATGAGAGCAACAAAAGTATGCGGCCTGTCCCTGTGGAACATCTCAAGCAGTTTCTGCGAGAATTCCCAAAATTTGAGGCGGCTCTTTACGCTTGGGTAGACGCTAACATGGCGTGAAAACATCAGCCTATGCACATTAGTCTTCTGCTAGTGTGCATACACGGATGCTTTCATCCGAATAATTGAAAAGGGGATTTCACGATGAAGATTAGAATTACGCACTATGTCTGGAAAGTGCCGTTTGTTTATGAAACGGAGAATGTTTCTGACGCATGGGACGCAGTAAAGGCAATTATTCAGAGCGAAAAACTGATGTTCCCAGATCAGCAAGCCACTTTCTGCTCATACTTTAAGGGTTTGTCTGAAATTGCGTTTGGACATTCTATAAGTTGTGAAAACGCATTCTTTAAGATCGAAAAAGTTCTGGATAGTGCAAGTTGAAAACATCAGCTAAAGCCTATAAGCGATCGTTTGTAGGCTTTCACGGATGCTTTCTGCGTCTGAATTACATTGAAAGGTGGATTATCACAATGAAGTTTCTACAGTTTAAGGCAGAAAACGGAGAAACCATCCTGTTTGATGACTATACAGACAATCGTGGTATGCTTGGGAGCGTCTTTTGGGTCGCTATTTGCCCAAAGTGCTACGCAAAATACAAGCATATTCTAGGGAACAGGGTCGATGAAGACGGATCTGGATGGTGTTCGGTGTGTGGATGTGGAGACACTGAGAACGCTGAGTACTATGTGGACTTTTCTGCTGATGAAGTGGAAGAAATTGAGTAAAGGAGAAGCTATGAAGACCTACGTTTTCGGCGTGAAGAACTGGAAGAATGACTACGGAATGCCATTCTGGTTTCACAAAAAGTTCCCTTCTGCGTATCTTGCAGATCGGTGGGCAATGAAAATCACGTTCAGCACACGCAACAGTCCGTATATGGTTTGGCTTGTGCCGGGAAAGGAGTTCTAAATGAGCAATTATTATTACACTGTGATTGATGGAAAGCTTTACTACAAGAAGCGCAGAAATCACAAGTGGAAACTCGTCATGGCGAGTTGAAACAGCACCTTAGGCCATGAGCGTGTGGGCAGTTCCTTCTGCCCACGGTGGTGAAAACCAAATTGGAAAGGAGAAAATTACAATGAGCAGAACTAGAACATTTGATAACGGCAAGGTTTCTGTGACTTTCAGAACTGAAGAACAGGCAAAGGACTTTGACGATTACCTTGAATCCACTTTCACGATGACGATTGATGGTGTGGAAGTTGACAGATGGAAAGTCAAGGACAGATTTGACCCTTACGATTTCTTCCATATTGAAAGGAGTGAAACCAATGGCTAAAACGACTCAAGTTCTGAAGATGTCTGCCTGTGGCAGAAAGTTTTCTGTAGTGTACCATGAAGGTGACGATAATCCATACTGGATTTACCGCCACACATGGGCATTGCGTGAATGCGGATATGGAATGTCTGAGCGCAAGCGCATTGAAGCCAAGTATGCTGATATGCGTAGCTGCCTGTACTTCCTGTCTGGTGCGGTGTGAGCATATTCCAAGCGCATGACCTTCTGTCGTGCGTTTGGGCGGTTGCTCAACAACTGATTGAAAAGTGGAAAAGTTTTTATTGACATTGTTAACTCAGCCGTGGTATAATGAGTTAACTCAAGAAAGGAAAGGTGTACCACATGGCAAACAAAGTAGAATATGTCAAGAAGTATCAGGCAACCAGAGACGCTATCATGCTCAGGCCAAGCAAAGAGGACGGAGAAATAGTTCGTTCTGCGGCTAAAGAGCATGGGATGTCCGTCCAAGCTTTCGTAATGAAAGCAGTGTTTGAGTACATCGAGAATCACAAGGGGGAAACGGAATGAGCATCATCTTAATCATTGCAATCATCTGGGGCGCTTCTGCGATAGTCAGAGCATCTAAGGAAGCGAAGCGCCAGCGGGAGCTGGAGAAGCAGAAAAGAGAAGCGGCACAGCGTTCTGCGGAACTTGCGAGGATGACTGCTGAATGGAAGCAGCGTCAGGCCGAGGCGAAGATCGAAACTCAGCGCCTGATTGCTCTTGAGCGTGAGCAGATGCGACAGGCCAGAGAGCAGGAGAAGCTGGCAAAGGAGCAAGAGAGACAGGCGGCACAGCTTGCGAAGCACGAGAAGCGGCTGGCTGATCTGGAGTTCCGCATGGCACAGGCTGAGTCCGACATTGAGTTCCTCAACGACCGCATCGCGCAGCTTGACGCACAGCGTGATTACCTTCTGCTTCAGCAGAGCGGCACAGTTCCCGGCGGGAAAGAACATTCAAAGTATCAGACCAAGATTGTCAGCCTTGAGAACCAAATCCACACCGCAGAGAACAAGCTGAACAAGGCACAGCACACGAAAGCCATGGCACAGCGTGAAATGGAGGTGGCATAACATGGTAGCACTCACCGACACCCAGTACAAGAGCATCATCCAGACCCTTCTGCGAGGCTTTAGGGATTCCAGACCGAATCCCCGTGTAGCCGCGATCCTCACAGCCGAAGCAAACCTTGGTATGCGCGTTGGAGACATTCTGCGACTCCACATGGCAGACTTCCTCCGCGATGGCAACCGCTGGAGGCTGAACATCACCGAGGAGAAGACAGGCAAGAGCCGCAAGTTCACCGTCCCCGATGAGGTCTACGGCTTCCTGAGACAGTATGCAGACGCGCACAAGATCCCGGACACCGACCTTCTGTTCCCCATTAGCGTGAGGCAAGTTCAGCACCATCTCAAGCTCGTCTGTGAGCATCTCGGCTATGAGAACATCAGCACACACAGCTTCCGCAAGTGGTACGCAACGAGCATCTACAACGACAACGGGCACGACATCGTTCTGGTTCAGCGTCTGCTCCAGCACAGCAGTCCGATGGTCACCCGGCGTTATATCGGCGTGAGCGATGAGCAGATGGAACAGGCGATTGCAAGACACGTTAATATCATTAGCGCATGAGGAATCACAGAACAAATTAGCCGAGGTAGATTGTTCTACCCCGGCTTTTTTGCGTTATCAGCCAATTTTGTAATCGAGCCTTGCGCTTTTCTGTAAGTTGTCATGCGCTTTAAGCAATTGCAAGTTGGTGTAATAGCATAACCGTTTTACATCTTCTATGCTTTCTGCTGTTGACAGCGGTACAATGTGGTCGATGTGAACTGGAATTATCCCATCCCACTCGCAACCATAAGTTTTAGCATACGTTCCAAGCAAATAGTCAGTCAGGTCAGCGGAGGAAAGGCCAGTTAAAGCGGCAGACTTTGTGTCCTTTCTGTACCCTTTTCTATGAAACGATTGCCAAATCGTTTGGCGCGCTTGGTCACTCAATCTTAGAACAGGGTCTTCTCGCCTTTTCTGCGCGTACTCTTTCATCTGTGCTTTGTGTTCGGATCGGTATTGTTTGTGTCTGCTTTGCTCCTTCTCCCTGTGCGCGGCTCTCCACTTTCGGTCATCTTCTCTTGTGCATTGTTTACAGACAGGACGATACCCATTCTTCCCTTCTGAGAGTTTGCCAAAAGAATCTATTGGAAGATAAGCACCGCACCTTGTGCAGACTTTCCCGACTATCGGTTCGTTAATTGTCTCCGTTATAGAATCAATAGCTATTGAAACCGCTTCACGAAGATAATCAGGGCAGTCATCGCAACTAATGAATGCGGAGAGTTGCTTCACTGCGTTTAGTTTCTTTTTCTTGTCAGCTATTTTATACCATTCCTTCTTGCTTTTCCAGAGGCGCGATTGCTTCTGGCTCTTTTTGCGTTCTACCCTTTGCGGCTACTGTAGTCCTCAAAGCGCGGAACTTTCTTGAATATGATTTTGTTGTTGCACCATCTCTGTAAGTCGCGGATTTCTCTTGGCGCGTGTGGTTTATCGTAGACCATGACATACGGATCGTAGCCGAGGTCACGCAATGTGTAAACCCGATAGAGGTTTTCTTCCATCGTGCTATTGAAGTTCGTCAGGCAGTACACCATGCCGATGTTTGACTTCCTTCTGAACCCTTCTGCAAAGTTTCGGAACTTCTGCTCCAAGTCATCCTTTGGATTGTCCCAAGCAAAGTGCAGAGTCCGTAGCCGCATATGATTTATATCGTCTATGTCAGCATCGTTCAGAAGCCGTATATCTAATCCCTGAGTGAAGTCTAACATCGCGCCTGTCTCTCTGTACTGCCGCATCAAATCGCGCTTCTCACGGCAAGCTGTGATGTTAGGATCGAGGATTCTTATCTCGTCTTTGCCAAGGTCAGGAGTCCAGAAGTCGGAAACATCTGCTACCTTCTGAGCGCACCGCCCTTCCTTGGCGGCAACATGACAAAAGGAACAGCCGCGAGGACATCCGCGAGAAGTCATGGAGACGGCAAAGTCGAACTGCGGATAGATGGAGTAGTCCGGGAACATCTTTTCTATCTCTGGCGGGAGTGTATGGTTCTTGCTTTGGTCGAAATGTTCTTTGCCATCCTCTCCCAAACTGATGCAGTATCCTGTCCCACCTTTGATAACTTTGTCTGCGTTCATCGGTTCTGGGATGTCGGGAGAGTAAGCGTCAGAGAATATCTTACTCATGTACACGATGTCGTAGTGTTCAAAATCACTCCACCACCAGACCACCTCATCACCATGCGCTTTATGCCACGCGCTGATCCGCATGAGCGCAAGGTTCGGGAAGTTATGCCCATCGACATCTATCAATCCTATCTTTGCCGTTCTCCATCACCCTTTCTCTCGCCCCCATTAGAGCGTAACTGCTCTTCTGGGGGCTTTTTTGTTGGCTACTTGTCAGCGTGGATACTGGCATCTGTTCCCACGGAAGATGACTCCATCCCACACGAAGTCGTGGTAGATGCAGTCTGGGCAGTAGTATCCGTTGAGCTTGCAGAATCTTCTGTGCCGCCATCGTGCAAGAACCTTCTGCACCATTCGCTTAATGTCCATCGGATCATTCGTTTCTGGCAATGGCGGCGTTTGCCCACATCACGGCTTCTTCCAATTTGGTAAACGCGAGGGACTTTTCCCGGCTATCTGGGCAGTTTTCGTTAATATAGGCGGCAAGCATCTTCGCCTTATAACGGATGCGCTCGTACCTCTCAGGCTGTCCCTCTTTTGGCGCGTGGTAGGTGTAGTTATTTTCAATCTCGATGTTTTTCATGCTCGTTCCTCCCCTTCTGGCTTTTCAAATTCGCAGCATCCCCAAAGCGGCTTTACAAGTATTTCGTGTTGGTAGCACCACCCTAAGTCGTTAAGCTCTTTCCCATCTCCGCAATAGGCGCACAAGTGGCAAGGCCCGAACACTAAGCCGCACCATTCCATATATCCTTCATCAGTCATGTTTGCTGATAGATTTCTGCCTGTCCCGGCTTCGGCGGGTAGTAGGTGAAGTTGTTGTCAATGCTCCGACTGTACTTCTTCTCCACAATCGTATCTTCCACGATAGTCTCTCTCCTTATCTCTAAACTTATGCTTCCTGTTCTCCTCGAACCACGGACAGCCGCCGTGATTTCTGCACATTGGGTCAATCGCCTTGCTACCTCTGTACGTCTTTCTGCGTTCCTTGCCGTGTTCTATGGCCTTATCCAGAGCCATTCAATTTCATCATCCTTTCTGCTATCTACATCATTTTGTGCAATTTGACGAATAAATTATCCCCACTGTTCTGCCATAGCACGGGCGATGCCGGGAAAAGTCTTTGATCTCGGTTTTCCGTCATGAGCGCAACCACGCGCACCGTAGCTATCGCCACGCAATTTTCGTCCTGTTCCGCTCGGAAGAAACGGCTTGTAGTTTGTAACAATTTCAGTCGGTACAAGATGCGGTACGCCAAATTCCCAAAGGTATGTTTTCTTACTCCACGGCTCACCAAACTCATACGGTTGTATACAGTTTGTTTGTTTGGGCAACTCAAAAACCTTTGACGGTACGGGGTTTTCAATGACAATTTTTCCTCCCCAATAGCCGTACCAATAAAACGCCATGAAAAACTCTTTACCTTTTAGCCCTTTGATATATCTGTCCTTATCCAGCTCACCGCTTTTGGGGTACAGTCTGCAAGCCCCGGCGTTTGAAAGGTATGTGCAAGGTGGATGGGCAATAATCAGATCCCACTTGTCAACGTCATGCGTCTGCCCGTCCATAGTGGACAACCGCCCCCCCTTGATGGACAGCAGCGCGTCACCCATGATATGCCACTCAGGGTGTCCCCCGCTACACTCTTGAATATCGCAAGAGAAAGCATTATGCCCACGCGCACGGAACGCTTTACACACTTCCTGGCTTTCTTCGCAAGCTACTAATACGTTTATAATGTCACTTCCTTTTCTTTCGTTGAGCCGAATGTTTTAGGGGTTTGGTTTTAGCCATGCTCTGCCATTCGGCTCTTTTCTTTTTCATTCTGCTATCGGCTCATCGTCCGATTTGAAACCACCAATGCCCTTTCTGTTAGGATTATGCCCCATCCTATACGGATACAAAGGGCAATCCTCACAAGGGCAGAGGCGAACTTCCATAGGTTGATTGCACATACAGTCGAGGCACTTGGCGCGGATAGCTTTGAGAGGGCTTAACATACCGCACCTCCGATCTGGTAGTCGATGCTTGTACCCTTCGCCCGGTTGTCAGATTCCTTAACCAGCCGCAAGTTGGTGTAGTGAAAGAGCTTCTGCGTTTCTTCAAACGAGGTAGCTGTGCAAAGAGGAACGATGTGATCTATGTGCGTTGGCTCTACATAGTCCCAGTCATATCCATAGATATCGTGGAAAGAGGCGAGTAGATAATCCCGGAGTTCACTCTTGCTGAGTCCAGTAATGCTACGCACTCTGTCATCAGAAAAATGCACAGACTTGTGGGCATTGAGAGCGCTTCTGGCGGCTCTTCTTGCTTCTAAAGTCCACTTGTATACAGGGTCTTCATATTGCCTCTCGCGTGTTCTACGAACGATTTGCGCTATGTTCTGCTCTGGATGATTCTTCTTCCAACGCTTCTTTGCTTCTCTGCATCTATCCTCTCGCCCATCATTTGCCGCTTTTCTTTCCTCACGGTATACTTTTTCTCTCGCAAGTAAACACTTTTTGCAAATATGGCGATACCCGTGGCAGCCGCTATTTGGTTTGAAATACTCGTTGGTTAACGGGAACGTTTGACCGCACGAATTACAGACTCTCGTTTCACCCATGTTAGTTATCCTCTGGGAGCAACGAGGAATATCTCGCCGCAATCTCCTCCGAAGACGCTCTCTGACCGAGAGGATCTTCGATAGACACCTCAATCTTAGGCTGGTCTGAGAGGTTGTCGTGCGCCTTCGACCAGTAAATACTGAGAATCGGATTCACAATATTCTCACCGCCAGCTTGCTCATGAATGGAAGCGAAGAACTGCTTGATGTCTTCTGCAAACTGCCTGTGTTCTGGCGTTCCTCTCCCCGCATACCACGCACCGATGTCAGACTTGTTAATGCCAATTGCGAAGTATGCGTTCATGTTGTTGGGGATGACACCATGCTCTGCACAGTATCCGAGGTAATCAAAGAACCGATTGTAGAGATCTGGTACGTTCTTCTTGTCCACGCCCTGTCGCATCTTCATCATGTCCATGTGGTACTGGACAAAGGCGGTGACCCGCTCGTCACCCATCCGAGCAATGATCTGAGACTGCGCGGCGTTGTTGCTGACCACAATGCCAGTCTTGGGATCTACAAGCTGTCTGGACTCATTTGGGAACTCATGCTTCTTGCTCCCCGGCTTGTTCTTACTCCCCTTGGGTCTTCCACGCTTCCGTTTGGGCGGGTTCTGCATCTCTTCGATTTGTTTGAGAATAGCTTCCTCAGGAATAGTTATCACTTCCTTCCTTCGCGGCTTCAATATCCGCTTCTACGATTGCCGAGTGCGAGTTGAAAAGAACAAGGGGGATGATGCTAAAGCAGAGCATCCACCACTTGTCGAAGTACCAACTGCCCCAGCCAAATCCGCAGATAGCGAGAGCCGCGATGACTGTATCTACAACTGCGTAGGTAATGTTTAATGCTAAAAGTTTTCCTGTCATATTGCCTCCGTGAACGGTTCTTCTGGTGTAGGCGCGGGAGCATCCTCGCGTTTTCTCCATGCGTTTTGGCTACCATACACTCCGCACCTTCTGACTCCAACCCTGTCCCAATCCTCAAGCCTGTCGAGGATCTTGCCTATGTCTTTTGACTCCACCAAGCTTGGCTCTTTGGGAAAGTCTGGGTTAGGACTCAATGCGCGATGGCACACCTCACGCACACACGTTGTCTCTCCCGGCAGTTTGCGCTCAAGGAATAACTTGATAGCGCCCACACGCCAATCGTCTTGCATGGCGTTCTCTTGAGCCTCAAGGAAGAGTTTAGCAAGCGCTCTGTTAGCGAATGGCTGCATCTCTGGGGTGTTCAGTTTTACTCGCGCTTCTGCCCAGCATTGCATGATGTAGGCTCTGATTTCTTGCTCATGGTCGAAAATCTCATAACCATCAGAGTTGATTTCAACAGGATACCACCTTCGGTTGCCTGTTTTGTCAACCAACGGTGAGCGGTCATTGGAGCTTGCGATGAAGGTACATCGGCGGTAGAGTTCTGTGGTGTTGCGGTCATATGGCTTGCGGTAACTGTCACGCTGCCGAGAGACGAACGCCTTGATAGCCTCTTGGTCTTTGGCCTTAGTGAACGCAGACATCTCTGGAATCTCCATGATCCACTTTCCGCTCAAGTCCTCAATGGCCTGTTGCCCTTCCATGACTTTGAGTTCGCCAAAGTAGTTGTCGTTAATCGCAAGGTATCGAATGAGCGTTGACTTGCCGCACCCTTGATTGCCCATGAGAATAGGGACATCCTCAAACTTGCACCCTGGATGATATAGCCTGTGGATTCCACCCGCGAAGATCAGCCGCGAGACTTCTCTTGTGTACGCCGTGTCCTTGGCTTTCCCCCACCGGGAGAGGAAGTGCTGACATCTGGACTCGCCGTCCCACTTAATGTCATCAACTATATCTGTGATAGGGTTGTACTTCCTCTCCTCAAACAAAATCCGCAAGGCAGCGGAGTGCTTGTCTTTGGAGTATAAGCCGAAGGTCTTTTCGATGTAGTTCATGCTTGCCGCTTCGTCAGCATCAGACCAAAGAGCTATAACAGGCTTGCCGTCCTCGACCTTGTGAATTTCTGCGCGGTTGCTTAACTCGTTGTACTTGATGTTCGCATATCGCCCATCGTTCTCCATGATGATGACGAAGTTTTCGATGACAGCTTTTGGCTTGTCATCCTTGTTGTACTTGAGGTCAAGAGCCTTTTCATTCTCTTGAATTTCCTCAAACAGTTCTGGGTTCGCTTCCTCAAAAGTCTCACGCGCATAGTGTTCGGATGTCAGACCGCTATCAATGAGGCGCTTAACCATTGCGTACACTTCAACTGGTGGAACGCCGTGTGAAGTGCAAAGATGAAGGTCATCCGTAGAGAAGCCGAGATCTCCTAACAGCCGTATGCTCTGACCGTTACTTGGGTTTCTGTTGTTCGTAAATACACTTCACACCCCCAAACCATTTGGTATCTTCGTGAAACCGACACTTTCGGCAGACATAAACCGACACATTCGCTTGGCTGCCTGTCCCATAGCGCTTTATAACGTGCGGTTCTGGGCATGACCTCATGCAACAGGGGTCAAAATATTTGCCAAGAACATCGTCATAGACTGGCTCATACCTATTCATTTTCTCGCCGCCTACGTTCCCATAAATCTGCATAAGTTTTAGGGACAGGGCATAACGCCTCTTCTGGTGTGTACCCTCTGGATAATCGTTGCATAACAGTCCCACGTTTTAATCCCAACCGTCTGATCCAGTTAGCCATTGTATCTGTTTCTCCGTTTATAGTGGCATATCTGTTGTTTGTCTTATTGTTCATCTGGGTTTGGGCATCCACAAAGCGACAGTTGCTGGGGGAATAATTACCATCAACATCAATTCTGTCTAACGTGCATTTGCCAGTCTCAGCTTTTTCGTCATATCCGTTCGCAAGCGCCCATTCGCAAAACGATGCAAATGACATCCATTCCTCGCAAACGCAAATGCCTCTGCCACCATAATCTTTATAACTTGTGCTATTAGCATTGCTGCATCGTGCTTTCATAGTACACCAGACGGCGTAAAGGCGTGGATGATCCCTCGCCGGGAAGTATCCTTCTTTGCGCTTAACGAGTGTTATATTTGCGTGCCCGCAAGTTGTCGTGTGTCCGCTTTTAAGGTGAGAGGTTTCTACAACTGTTCCGCAACCGCATGAACACAAGCATAACCATCTAGCATGATGCCGATAATCTATGTGAGAAAACGAAATGACGGTTAGTTCGCCAAACCGCTGCCCTGTTAAGTCTTCGACATTTGACGGCTTTTCAAATGCATTTTTCTCCATGATTATTTTTCTAACTCTGCGTTATAGTTAGCAGCGTCCACCCACGCTTGCCTTACAGAAGGAATATCGCACAGATCAGTTCTCGTTACCTCTTCCTCAAGCAACCACATGAGATTCCAACAGGCCGCTACAAGATGGGTAGGTTCGTCATTATCACCAGTAATCCATTTAGCGAAATGACGGGCAGCGCTGTCTGCTAATGAGTGCCACGGAATGCCAAGGCGAACATTGTTTTCGCCATAGTGTTCCGCACCACGTTCGCAATGCTTTGATAGTTCTATGATTGCTTTCCACGGAAGAAGATCCATGCGGCCTTTACCAGCCGAAGAATCTCTCTGCGCTCCTGTATCAAAGATTCTCTTCTCGTCACTCATAGTCCACCATTCTTTCCAATGCTTCTCGCATTTCATAGTGAAGAATGTCGCGGATCAGCTTGCCACCTGTGCCAGAGTGTTCACACAGCGTCACCATGCAGCCATATCTTGCGCTCCATGTTAGGAGCGAAGCTATCAAACTCTGCGGTTTCATCTGCGAACGATACGCTCCCGCATATGCGCTTTCCCAAGACGCTTGCTCAATCATGAGGTAGAGCCGGATTCCGTGTTCTCTGGCACGATTAAATTCAGCTCTGAACCTCTCCCTCTCGCGGGTGAAGTTGCCTGAAACTTCGGTCAAAGACATCTTGCGCTCTATTGCCACAGGCACATAGAACCACGTTCCGTCTGGAAGCAAAGTCTTGGCTGTGTAATCACCCGCATTGAGCGTTTCGCGCACGTTTGGCTTGAGCAATTCCAAGCGCTTTTTCAGATCCTTAGTCGGCTGCTCTCTGGTGTCGATACAGTAGACCATGTTTCGCAGACATTCTTCTGCTTCTATCGGGTCAAGCCTCATGGCGATTAGAACGGAAGCCCCTCAGAATCATCCAGTTCTTCAAACGTAGGAGCTTCAACAGGCTTCTGCGGCAAAAACTTATCCTTGAACTTGTAGAACTTCCCGGCGCGGATGTTCTCAACGCTGTCAGAGCCAGCCGCCTCAGTAGTCCATCCAGTTTTGCCGTTGTACTCCCACTCCTTGTTGCGGTAGACGATGCCGACCTTCTTGCCCTTGAGCCGCTTTTCGATGGTAGACCAATCGCCCCACTCAAAGCCGGGGTTGCTCTCCTCAAGCGCCCACATGAAGTTTGACAGGCTGCGCTTCTTGCTGACATCGTACTCGCTTCCATCGTCCTTGGGCAGACGCAGACGGAACGTGCCACGCCACTTCTTGTTCTCAAAGGTGTTGTTCTCAAAGTCGCGCTTGAAGATGCCCTCAAACTCGCCCTCGCAAACATCGTGGGCAATTACCAGGGTGTCTCCCCAATCCGCTTCCTCGACCTTTGCCGAGAGGATCTGACACACATAGCCGCCAGCGGGAAGGGTTTCTCTGCCGCCTTTGGGCTGTTCGGGTTTTACGCCATAGTTCTTCATTCACATATCTCCTTTAATAGTATTGACCATATCGTTCACCGCTGTCATAGTCTGCTAACGGACACCAGCCGCCTACGCCCTTAATGTCTGCAATCAGTTCTCCTGTCCGCATACACTGATTGCGAGAGTAGGTCTGGAGCAAGGGGCATAGCTGACAGCACACTCTGTCCTTCGGAAAGTTGATGACCACGCTTGTGGATGTGTACTCAATACACGCTGACTTATCTGCCATCACAACCCCCAAAAGTCACGAATGGCTTTGTCAACCGCAGCAAGATCGTTGTCAATCTTCTCCGGGAACATTCCGAAGGGACTCTTCGCGGTGGTGTTTCCATCACTCTGCGTGATGAAGTAATGCTCCTTGCCGTCCGTTTCAGCCAGCAGAACGATATCGAAGCACCCCTCAAGAGTGAGGTACTGGTCGATCATCTTTCCAACTGTCTTCGCTTTGACCTTGCCCGTGTTGCTGTCCGTCTCCGTGTGATGAAGGAAGTAGACAATCACATCATCAGGCAAAGCGTGGTTGACAGCGTGTACAAGATTCCTAAAGTCCAAGGCAAAATCCGTGTATTTGCCGTACCCTGTCTCCTTCGCCCGGTCGAACATAGCGTTGACCATTAAAAACTGGCTATCATCTATGACATAACGTTTCAGCTTTGGGTCTTTGAACGCTGCCAGAATGTCACGATAGGTAGCTTTCTTCTTGACCTTGAAGTCTCCCTTAAAAGGAAGCCTCCCCTTTTCTACGCTAAAGATGCCGACCTCGTTTGGGCCAAAGTTGCGGATGGAAAAGGTTTTGCCAGAGCCGCTTTCGCCAATGATCAGCACAGGAACTCCCATTAGCATTCCTCCTTTCTTGTAATCCACTCCGAATGTGGGAGTGTTTCTAACCAACGGCAGAAATCCCTCCACTCTGGAAGCCTGTGGTCTTTTCTTTGCCGATAGATAGTCTTGAGTTGGCGGTAGTTCGTTGTCATACGCGCCGTGAGTTCCATGCCAGACGGAAGATTGTAGAGAAGCTTAAGATAGTTCTCCGCAGACGGGTCTTCCTGGTATGCCGCCTTGAGCCTGTTGCACTCGATCATCGTCCGCGCAGTAACATAAGGGCAGAAGGTCTTGGCGAAGTCCATCTTAGCCGCCCTGTGCATGGTGCTTTGAGAGGAAACAAAGTCGATGAAGTGATACCGCTCCATCTCGACCCACATCTTGTTTGTGCAAGTGAGGTCAAACTGGACGATGATGCCAGTTAACGCTTGGTCGTGACCCTCACCAATGTTCGCTCGGAACAGAGCATCAATGCCCTTTGTGATCTCGCAGTTAAGGGTGGAAGTATCGACCGACATGGGGAACTTTGCCCCCTTAACCGACTCATCGAAGCCGTAGATGTTTACGTTTTCCACTCTCATATTCTGTATTTCCTCGCCAGTTTCTTGACTTGCGCTTCGTACTCAGCCGGAGTGAGGTTCATAGGGATCTTGCGCTTTGCTTCTGCATATCTGCGATATCTCTCGCAATCAGCCTTAAAACGCAACCGTCTCATTACCGTAGTACACATCGCCGTCATCTCCTTCCTCCCAGAAATCATCATCGTCATAGCCGGGGTCATAGCCCTGATTCCAGGGTGGGTAGCCTGTGCGCTCAATGCAGTTCACTATGGGATCGTCTGGAATCAGCATTGCGTTCCTCCTGTTCCGTCATGCGAAGAATAATCAGCTTGAGCTGCCTGTTCTCCTCTTCCTTCTCGATCAGCTTGTCACGCGCAAACTTTAGCGCCGACTCTGCTTCGGATAACACTTGCCTCATTTTCTTGTTCTCGTTGAAATATGCCTTGAGAAGTTCTTTGGTTTCAGCCAAGGTGATTTGCGTCTTGCTGGGGCGATATTTGAGCCGTCCTTCCATCGACTCCCTCCTTTTCAAGTTCCTTCATGATTGCAAAGAGATCCCAAAACTCTAATGGGTTGTAGCCTGTCTCGCGGAAAATCTTCTCCAACTTGGAGTAAATCGTGCGGCGGTCGAAGTGCATCGCAGTCGCAGTCGGCCTTACGCGCATATCGTAGTCGGCATAGCAGAGAAGCAATTCGACTTCCTGATCTGTCAGAACATCTCTCATAACAGCCCCCGCATCGGCTCTTCCACTTTAAGCTCTTTGCGAATCTGCTCCGGGGTATACTGTGGGAGCGCAATCTGCAACAGATACTCAAACCATTTTCCTTGGAAGAACGACTTCACTTCGGCGCGGTAGAGATAACCGTTTGCGTTCTTTGCGTGGCAGTAGCCGAGTCTTCCGTAGTCAAGCTGCATCCAATCGTAGACCGCTTGCTCGATAACGGCACAGGCGAGGTCATGGATGCAAGCGTCCTCTACGCTCTGAAATACCCTCTGCGGCGTGTGTTCCCGTGAGACGGTGGCATACTTGTTGATTTGTTTTTTAGCGTATCTTTTCACTTCTCCACCACCTCTCCGTAGACGCATTTCACATCAATCGGCTCAAGCGGTTCGCAAGGGTCTGACCAAGCGCGAATCTTGTTGTCATCCGTGTAGATGATCCAGACGGCAAAGCCCAGCGCCGCGAGGAGCGCAAAGTTTAGGACGAGGAGAATAACAATCACTACGTTCGTACTCAATCGAACATCCCAGCCTTTCCGCTATCCTTTAGGAAAGTGTAGACAAGCATGAATGCGATAGCTGAAAGCGCAATCCACGACAGTATTTCGTTGTTGGCAAGAAACAGGCTTGCCGCGCACAGATACTTTTTCATGCTCTCCAATCCTCCGTTGGCGCTCCTTCTACTGTCTGGATGGGCTTGAGTCCGAGCGCCTTGCAGACTCCTTCCCGCTCTTCTTTAGGCCATGTCCAGGGGCTTCTGCGGATGTGGTCACGCATCGTTTCGTAATGCACACCACCAAACGCCGCTAGATCAGAGAGGTCATAGTGAAGAACCCTCATTCTCTCAAGCACCGCTGCCCACAGCCAATCCACCGGGGGTGCTTCTTTCTTGGCATATTGAGCCAGTTTTACTTTTGGCATAGTTGCTTCCTTTCATTGTCCTGTCAATCGTACATAGTTTTTGCTAAAATAATAGTGGGCTAAAAATCACCCCTTCTCAGATAATTTTTTCTGCCCACACATAAAATTATTATTGACAAAGGTTACGGACACATGATATATTGTTACTGCCAAGTTACAATTTGTCATCGAAGTCCGCATTATGTGGGGGCTGGCTTTTGCGTGATAATTTTTAGGTACGCATAAAATATATCACGGCAAATAATATTTGTCAACCCCCTAAATGAAAAATTTTATGTTAGGGGGAAAAAATTGTGGACGGCAAGGTTTTTGCAAAGCTGATTGAAACGGCTTATGTTGACCACAATTTATGCGTACAAATTGCGTACCGATTGTGAACTTCATTGAAAAGTTCATAAAAACAACAAAAAGCGGTAGAAAGAATTAACTTTCTACCGCAAATTTGTGGTGACCCGTACGGGACTCGAACTCGTTTTAGAGTAGCAAACCCATTGTGCCGCAACGGTTTAATGGTTGTCTGCATAGTGGTTCGCATAATGCTCAAAAATGCGTTATGTTAACCTATGTTGAGCAAGGATTTCCATGTTTCTTGACCGCAGATATTGTCTGCTTCAAGGCCGTTCTTTTGCTGAAACTGGTACAGGGCAATCTTTGTCTGCTGACCATATTCGCCGTCTGCTCCGTACCACCCGCAGTTGAAACCGCGCCCTATTAGGGCTGTCTGCATAACCTTCACATACATGGATGCGTCTCCGTATTCTATCACAGGGAGTTTGAGGGAAACCGCACAAGTTTTCACTTGCGGGGCAGTTGGAGCGGAAGGTTCTATATTATTTTCGCCAGTAGTTACACTTGGAGTGGAACTGTTGGAGAAAATTTCCCAGTTTGGCCTGCCGAATCCCGCGATGTAGGAGTTGCCAAGATTGTATGTGTTGCGGCGAACCGCATCAGAAGAGTTCCCTTCAACTGTGATAACAACGCCGCCAGTAACGCCGATGACGATGCCTGTGTGGTTGATGCCGCCAGAGACATTAAAGAACACTTGGTCACCGACAGCCGGAGTGGAAAACCATGCGTTGTTCGCCTTGTAGTAATTAGCGGATGCAGAGCAGAGTGCAGAAAAGCCACCTTTAGGTTGATAGGTCAAGCGAGATGCAAGGTCAAGGCCAAAGCACTCAATGAATGCCACATCCACGAACACATCACACCACGGCTGATTCTGCGCGTTCCATCCACCCGCCGCCGTCCATTTAGGGGCGAACTTGTTGTAGTTGTCAGAACCTTCTGTGTAACCGATTTGAGCGGATGCCCACGCTACCAGTTTACTGATTGCTTCTTGTTTTGTCAACGCTCTCACCACTTTTCAAGGTCAAGCCCCGCTTGCCATGAGGAAATATCAATACCTTTCATGTTGCCCCCCCTTATTTCCAGCGGCCTTATAAAAATGCGTAAAAAATTCTGATAGAAATCGTTACGGATGAAGGCGCGTCTGACATCATGCAGTATAATGTTGTGCCGTCACTACTTGCAATCAAGACGGGAGCGCCGTTTGCGCCTGTCCAACCTTTGACAAAAAAGGAAACAACAGTTGCCCCCGTTGGCACGCCGAGGCTTGTAAAAGTTCCGATGGATGTCCAGCCGCCGTTTATCGAGACGGAAACAGAAATGTCTGATTTGTCCACATACATAAGAGGCGGGTTCTTTTTTATTACACCACTTGCCATGTTTTCCTCCTTAAAATGTTGTCCTACCAAGCGTAATGACAGCCGTGGTAGTACCTCTAATAGTTCCTGTCAGCCTCAACTGCCCCGCGCTCGTTGTCCATGAAATGTCAGAGCGAATGGCAGACGGCGTTCCAAAAGAGCATTCAAGAACAACCATATCTGCTGTGATTTTGCTGTAGCTGATGGTCTGCGGGAAAGATGAAAACGCCCCAACAAGAAGCGTGAGGATTTTGTTTTCAAGGGCGTTCCGTGCTGTTGCGTCCTTGATGTTATATGTCACGCCATCAGCCGTGATTTGGGATACATCAGCCATAGATTATCCCTCCACACGATTGTCGAAAACTTGAGACGCGATTACGATGCCGTCCTCGCGGACAATCTGAACGAGTTCATACGCGATTTCCGTGCTGTCAATATCGGCGGCGAGTACGTTATAGAAGCGTTTTCTCGCGGCGATTTCAGAATCAAACCGCTGTTCGCTGTGACCCTCTTCGCCGCTGTTTTTGAGGAAAAATCTGAACACAAAATACATATCGCTTTACCTCCTTAAGTAGTTTCGATGAGAACAAGGTCAACAGTTGTCGAGCCGCTCATCGTGCCAGACAACACAATACTGCCGTCTGCCGTTGTCCATGTAACATCGCCATTGATGGCTGTTGGCGTACCAAACGTACACTCAATCACTCGCATCGTTGCCGTGATTGCGCTGTTGGAAATCGTCAGCGGGAGTGATGTTGCCGTAGCTTGCAGATGGAGCGGAACAGCCGCCGCGCCGACATCTGCCGCCGTCAGCACCACATTGTTTGTGCCAGACGAAACGCCTATTCCGTTAATAGAGTTTACTGTGCCGATGCCATCAGAGCCGTTGTGGACGATGATTGTGCCTACTTCTGTGCTGTTGACATAGGCTGTGTAGGTGTCATCCGTTCCGGGAGAACCATCGCCGCTTGTACGGACAAGTGCCGTTATGGGGTCGCCATGCTCGCCCTGTTCGCCCTTTACTTCATACCATTGATAATCGGTATAATGCGTGGGAGCGGTTGCGGATGCGCCACCATAAACGCCCATCCATGCGTCTGGGATTACGCCGATGTCAGCGTCAGAAACAGGATTCCTTGATGCCCACCGAATCCAGACATATGCGGGATTTCCCTGTTCGCCTTTGATGTTGACAGGCGTTGGATTTGTCCTCCCACCGTCATTCGTCCATGAGATAACGCCCTCGTCAGAGACAGTAGGAGTAAAAGTCACGCCGTCCGTTCCGTTCGTGCCATTTGTTCCGTTTGTTCCGTTGAGGATGTCAATGGTACTCGTTCCATCTTTCCCAGTAATGGTAAGACGATGACCACCAGTAATGTCAGATACGGCAATCGTTGGCGTAAATCCGTCCTCGCCGTTCTCAACAGGCACGGAGAAAACAGTTTCGTCTGCCATCGTGAATGTCATCGTGCCAACAAGAGACGGAGCAACAGGCGCGGTGTAGGTGGACGAGACGATGCCGCCGTGACCATCAAGTTCAGCCGCCAAATCGTTAATCAGCGTCTGCCAAGTTAACTTTTTGGCAGTACCAGTCTGCTCCAACAGGAATAGGTCTGTGGTCTGAACAGATGTCGCTTCGGTAAGTTGACCGATTGTTTTATTCGCCATGTTGTTCCTCCTTGCCGATAATCGCATCAAGTGCCATCATGCACCCAAGGAGCGTATCTAACGCTTGTCTGCCCTTAACGGGAATTTCGTCTAACGCGCAAAGCGAACGGTTAATAGCGTCAATGGCAAGTTCAAGCGTTGATATTGCCTCTTCTTTGTTTTCCGCACTCGTATCAAACTTTTCTATCGTTTCTTTTATAAGCCTCAACGAAAAGCCCATTATGCACTCGCCCCCCAAATATAGTAGTATGACCCATTTATATTAAGGTATAAGGGGCGAAAAACTCTTCCACTTGAATAATGAGTAATCGAATACACGCTAATCCCCGCAAAATAAGATGTTTCGCTCCCGTGAAAAGAGTGCGCCCATATATCGTTTGCGTAACCATAGCCGCTTTTCGCTCCATACCAATTCCCAACGCCGCCTGTACAATAACCGCCGTTACTGTCCGTCCAGTTATATGCGCTATCCCAATCAGAGTATCCGTTATTTGCTCTCTGCGCCCCAAGACGAAGGTCATTCGCAGTAATTTGTTGACCACCAATCGTGAGCGTTCCCGAAAGCGTCATATTTGTTGCGGAAACATTTCCGGCGTTATCAACCTTGAAATTCTTGCCAAGCTGGATGCCGCTCTGCCCGATGTACGCACCAAAGTTTTTGGAAGTATCGCCCCAAGTCAAGCCGTTGTACGATAGCGCATTTGAGCCGATATCAAAGCCGCCGATTTTGCCGCTCGTTGCTTCGATTTGGCCTTTTACCCATAAGCCGCTTGCGGAAACTCGCATCACATCTGCGTTATTCGCTTTCCAAGTATGCGAAGAGGAGTTCAGCACCCAAGAGAACGAGCCGCCACCGCCGCTTGAATCAACCTTTGCCGCAATTTCAGACGCTTGGACGGACAGAGAAGAACGAAGTGTTCCCTCTGCCTGTGTAGCCCTTGAAACCTCTGCCGTAATGCCGTTGGCATTTTGAGTGATGCGAGAGGAAAGCGTACCCTCTGCGGCTGTTGCTCTTGCGACTTCTGCCGTGATGCTGTCTGCCGTCTGCGTGATGCGGGATGACATCTCGTTGTCTGCGTTCTGACGCGCCACAACCTCACTCTGAATCATGTTGTTCGTGAGGATGATGCTTGCCTTGATTTCGCCTGTTACGCGGGTAAATTTTCGCTCTTGCGGGGATTCGTACTTAAACTCATGATTGATTTCCTCGTCATGAGGAGCGGAAATGTCTGCTTTCATCAGCCGCCCGAATTTGCGGGAGCGAGTGAACAAGCCGCCGTATGATGTAGCTGTGCCGACAGCATCGCCTATCTCTGCGGCGGGGTCAAGCAAAGCACCATCGGCTTGGTATGGCTGATACTGATAACTACTCAATCTGTTCAAGATGTTCTGTGCCATCTCTCTTGAACCGAATGGGTTATCAAATTCAAGCGTTCGCCCTGTGTTGTTGCCTACTTCAACCGCTTCATCATCATTGATGTGAATGATAACTTTTGAGTACGGCTGAAACTGGGGCGAAACATCAACAGACGATACTCTCTGCCCAAGACTAATTACATCTGCTATTGGTATCGCCCCCTTAAATCAGAATAGAATCGCCGCCGACAAGAATAACATCGCCAACGGAATCAATCAGCAGATTTGTTTCTGCGGGAAGGTCGGTCATAGAGACAAGCCGCAGTTTGCCCTCGTCTGTAATGACAAAACAGCCGACATAGCTTGCCGCGATGAAGCCCAGAATCTCGCGCATTGTGTACCCAAGCGGGAACGGCACGATGTACCCAGTTCCCATCAGTTCCCATGTGCGGTCATCTACCTCAACGCCGATAGCGTTTGCAATCGCCCTCACATACGCCGTGTCATAGTTGTCACCGACAGTTTCGTTTGACGCATATTCCTGTTCGGTTTTTAACATCGCGTCATATCCGTGAATCGTCAGCACATCGAGGCCGTCTTGATTTGCCGTTACCTCTCGCGTGTCGATGTAATACACGCCTTGCGGTATCCACTCGCTTTCGGCGTACTCTTCGCCATCAACAGGGAAGATGATGTTTTCGCCGCTGACGGAAACTGCCGTGTTTATCGTGATGTTTTCATTCGCGTAACTTGCGCTCTGTGGGATGAGCCGTTCGCCAACAACCGATGCCGTGGAGGATTTCGCCGCCGTTCCACAAGCACGGACTTGCGGCTGAATCCTTGCCATGTTGGGAATGGTTGCCGATTGCTCAAGCAACGAGAACTCAATCTCTCCCGCCACGGCAGAACCAATGGTTGGAGAGCCGTGAAACATTTCAAGGCTTGTATCAACGCTAAACAGCCCATCTGTTTCGTTAACTATGCCAACGCCTTGAATGTCAACTCTCGTTTCATACCACTTGTTTTGAGAGTTACGAAGTCTTTGGTAATTGGCAGATACGCTTTGCAACTGCCATCACCTCAATTCTCTATCAGCGGGAAGGACAGGCTTTGCAAGTCCTCTCCGTTTTGCCTGTGAATGACATAGGTTGTCTTCACATTGTTCGTATACATAGACATCACTTGTGCCGCATTGGTGCGTGGATATGGCGTGACACGCACTTGAATGGTTTCCGGGTAGAGAAGCGTCTGCAAGAAAGAACTCTGTGCGCGAGTCAACTGAATCGTCTGCACATTCATCTTTTCCTTCACGCCGACTCTGCCCCTGCGCATAAGACCGCTCATGTCACGCCCCGCATCGGGAGCGTCCACATCGTTCCGGCTAAAAGTCAGCCCTTGCCACGCAATCCACGGAGTGATGTCGAACCATTGAGAAGTTACCGAATTGTATATCTCAACTTTCATTAGCCAACCCCCCATGCGCGGTTCAGCCGTTGCTGCCCCGCCTTGATTTCGCGGCTGTCGAGGTAGACCCTCACAGACACATCGCTATTGCCGTTTGCATTGCTTGCCGTCATAGCGTCATACACAGCTTGGCGAATACCTTCCGTGATTTCTTGGTTATTCGCAACAGCAGTCCTGCCGCCCATAGTGCCAACCAGTTCCGGGCCGGATTCACGCGCCATGAACAGTTGCCCTTCATCTGGGAAACCGCCAGTAGCGAAACCTTGAAGATAAATGCTGCCATTGGCCTCTGCTCGCGCCACACGCGACCGTACTCCTTGCATAATGCCAAAGCCTTCTAATACGTGTTCTATCCATCCAGCCAAATCAGCAAGCGGCTGAAACAGGCTTGTGATAATATACCCGACTTCTGTTCCAAACTCGCGGAAACCATCAAGCAGCCAAGAAACATCTTTCCTTACGCCTCGCACATTTTCGCTCAAGTTCGCTGTTGTTACGCTTGCGTTATCGAGAGAAACAGAAGTGCCATTCACAGCATCTGTAAGGTTTTCTGTTTCTTTTGTTGTCAGTCCTAGAGTTCTCTTAAGGCCAAACAAGCCATCATCTGACTTTTTCGTGGCATTGTACATTTCAAGAAACGCATCACGGTCATCGCGCATCCAATCCGCAAAGTGAGTACCAAGCAAATCGTCAATGGCTTGCACGATGATAATTAGAGCGTCATATAGAAGAGTAGCAAGACCAACGGCGAGATCAGACACAGCAACAACGACATCATAAATGAGTTGCTTAAGGCTTACCCAAACGAAACTCCAATCTCCCGTGTTTAACGCGGTCAGAATCTCAAGAATCAATGTCAGAGTGTCAGCCAAAATCGTAAGCCCGTTGATAATTGCTTCTCCGCACAATGCCAAAAGGTCTGCAATCAAACGAGAAAGATCGCCGTGAGAAAAGGACTCCATGAATCTACCCCACGCCTCTTTCAGCCGTTCAAAAGCGCCCTTAAGTCTTTCAAGCGCGGGTTCAAGCCTTTCCTTAATCGTGTTTACAAAGTTGAGGATCTTTTCATTAATCGGAGCGTCTTCGAACTGGTATCCATCAAGAGGATTACTTCCGCTTCCACCGCCCCCATCGCTTGGAGCGTTTAGCCTATTGATCTCATCGAAACCAAGCAGTTGGTTACGCCATTCTTTAGCCGCCGCTCCACCTCGCGCCATTGTGTCAGCGAATTTCGCCGCTGTTACATTGGCCTTAAGATAGGTTTTGCCCGTGAACGCCGCAAGCAACTGTGCGATAGCATCAGCCGCCCTGGTGACGAGGTTAATCAGCGCGACAAGTATCGGTTCAACAGCCGCAAGGAGAGAAATGAACGCAGAACCCAACTGCCCCTTCATGGCGTTCCCGGCAGATTTCATGCGGTCAAGAGACTGTGCGAAGCGATTTCCTTCGCCGCTTACGCCTTGGGAAAACAGATATGCTTTCTCAAGCCCTTCTTGCAGTGCTTGCGAAATGCTCTTGATGATGCCGCGAATGATTCGATAGAACGCAATGCGCTTGAGAGAGGAAACAAAGTTTCCAAGCGGCTTCTGAGCCTTGGACGCTTCTTTGGACATCTCTTTGATGCCCTTGCCAGCATCTTGCGCTGCTTTTCCGGCCTTTGCCGCAGTCTGCTGCACGTTATTGATCGTGTCAGCAGTTTGCGTCATGCTGTTGTCATTGATCGTGAGGCTCATGTTTCCTTTTACGGCATTCATTACCTCAACGAGTTTTCTAAGCTTTGCGGGGACTCCGTTCAGAGAGTTGCTAAGTTTGGTGACAGCCTCTGCTACCTTGTTGATTTCAGCGTCAGCGCCAGATGCGCTATGTTTTACTTCTATTTCAAGGCTTTCAAGCGTATCTGCCATTTAATCACCCTTTGATTTCTTCTTTCGCCGTTGCTCTCGCACCATAGCTTCCATAGCCGTTTGCATCTTTGCATTCTCTTCCGCTTCTCTGCGCTTTTTCTCGCGTTCAGTAAGTGGAAAAATGTCAATCGGCTTTTCGATGTAAGTTTGCTTCTTAGCTCCGCGCTTGGAAAAAGCATTGGCTAAACAAACAGCAAACGCATCAAAAACGTACAATCCTTGCAACCATGCTTGCTCGTTTTCGGCTTCACGCATCAAACGATAGGCTTTGCGATAAGCAACTGCTAAACAAGGAGATTCTTCCCAATATTGAGTTGGGGTCATGCCCATCACTAAATACTGCGGAAAAACCTCCTCAAAAACTTCTCCGTATGTGGGCGGCGGTTCTTCGGGTCGCTCCGTCAGAACTTGACCGCCATTCTGCGAGGGTTTGCACCTTCGCCCTCGCTTGCGATGAGAGTCTGGAACGGCGCGGCATACAGTTTGCCCAGATACGCCATCTCTTCCTCGTTCAGGCCGCCAAGACCATCGAACAGAATCTTATCCGTCTGCTCTTTGGTCATGTGCGGATGGTGCATCAGAAACGCTCCCCAAAACAGGAGCGGGACCATCGTCATAGACTTGGACTCAAGCTGATTCACATCGAGTCCGGCATTCTCTGCCTTGACAACGGACTTGCGGCTATACTCAAGGGTGTACTCGCGCCCCTCATCGGGGTCGGTAATCACCATAGGTTTCAAGCTCTCTCTCTTAGCAGAACTCATCTCTTACTCCTTATACAAGTTAGGGGCGGTGTAGTGCCGCCCCGTTTTTCTTGCGCGTTATCAAGTAGACGCAGCCGCGAACTCGTAGTCACCCTGGGGAGCGATGTTCATGTTGTTCTCAAGAACAGCGTCAACATCAGCGCCGCCAAAGCCCAGAGGCAGAGGCTCACCGGGGAAGTAGAAACTGTCAAGTTCAGAGCCGTCCTGATAGGCGATCTCAAACCACATCTTCTTGTCATCCGTCAGAGCCGCATAAGCGGAAACGCAAGTCTCCCAAGCAGTGCGGAAAGCCGCATAGTCGTTGACGGTGAGCTGAATCGCGCCGCCCGTGTCATCAAGGCCGCGAATATAGGTATGGTTTTTGGTCGCGCTCAGAGGAGTGGACTGGAGCATATTCGGGTCGTTGAAGATTGCGGGGATGGCCTTAACGCCGGGAATAGTCTTGAAGCCCGTGGTGGGGCGAGTGCCAGCAGTCGTTTCTACGGCATACTTGACGAGCATTCCGGCAGTAGAAACAGCATTAGCAGCCATTATGCATTCTCCTTATTTATATAGTAGGCATCGTGTCTCCACCGCCTATTACTCTACGGTATCGACTAATGAGCGTGAACGTATCACCTTTGTCGATGTTTGTCTGAGAAAATCGGCGGTAATACAATACACTAAAAGCCGCATCAGCCAGAGCCATGATGCCGTAGGCTTCTGTTGCGGCGGTATTCGCTTTATTGCTGACAACTTGTATCTCAAACACGCTTTCGTACTGGACATCTTCAAAGTCCAACTGCGTGTTTTGAATGGGGCGGGTGTTGTCTATTTCATGGATGAGACAGGCGGGGAACTTTGCTGGAGATGCCACCATGCGAGAAGTGCAGTAGGCATTCGGATATCCCGCTCTGATAGCGTTCACAATTCGTGTATAAATCGCATTGCGACTATATGTCATCCGAATACCTCCTTAACGATGCGTGGCATTTCCTCACGCATCTTCTTCTCTGCATAGTACATTGGCATATAAGCCGGAGTTCCCGTGTATCTCACATGGTCGTAGTACCAGAAGCCTTGCGTGAAGAGCATTTGACTATGCTCAGCAGACCATGAACCCCATGCGACAGGCACGGAAGTGTCGTAGTGTGCGCTCACGCCATCGCCAGTACCAAACTCAATGAAGTAGACATCTTCTCCCTCCATGACGAGCTTGTAGCCATTGTCAATCTTGATAACATCTACGCGCTCGACAGAGTTCCCTTCTTGGAGGCGAATGCCATTTACAATGGAAATAGCCTCTTCTCTGCCAATCTCTGCTAACCGCCTACAGACTTCATCAAGCTTTGGCTTGATCTCTTTCTGATACCGCAGCAGTTCTTTTAGCGCCTTATTGCAAGACTCTTTAGACAGTTCAAGCGTTATTGTCTTCATCTGTCTCGACCTCTGCCAAAGCGAGAACCACTTGGTTAATCGTGCGCGACACTGCTGCCACTCGATAATCAAACGGCTCAGTATCTGGGTCGTTTTCCACCCAAAACACAGTCTGCGTATTGAACGGGGTAGCGAGGTCTTCCGTAGTAGCTGTCCGTGCGAATGTCTGCGTGAGTCCAAACAGAGCAATGTCTGCTTGACCTCTGCCACCAGACACGTTCATCAACGCCTTAACAGGATTGGTGTAGCTGACTTCATACTCGCCAGTAAGAAGCCCGTCATCGTCTGTCAGTTCCGTCACGCCCTGATAAAACGCATATGCGACAGGGCGCTTGTTGCGCTGCATTGTCCTCACTGGACAACACCAACTCTCACATACGGCGTTACATGGCGTGTATCACGGATATAAGCAACCATGTCATCATAGTTGAAGTTTCTGTGGACTCCGTTCTCTATGTGGGCGCTCTGACCTTCGCTTCCAGCATGAGTATAGCCAGTAATGACAGCGTAGATTTGCACACCGTCATACTTGCTCGGCACTTCCGTCACATCTTCGGGAACGCCGCCAATGTCCCAGTAAAGCCAGTTAAGAATCTCATTGCCAGCAAGCGTGATGTATGTATTCAGTTTTTCATCGCTGGGCAAGTACCCTGTGCCATCGTCAAGCAGAGTCCTTACAGCTTCCAGCTTCTGAGCATCCGTCATGTTATCAGCACCTTTACGGATAGGAGAGGATTTTACTCCTCTCCCTTATTCTTTGCTTTGCCCTTCTTCGGCTTCTCAGCCTTAACTTCGGGCTTCGGCTCGTCCTTGAGGATGCCCACAGTTATCGAGCCGTCAGGATTTTTCCGAATTGCCATATTAGGCGTGGGAAACGTAGATGCCGTTGGTCTTGTGAGCCTTGACCCACGCGCCGTGGCAGTAGCGGGGCTGCACACGCCAAGCATCGGCCTCAATGTTCTGCTCCGGGCTAAACACGCGAGGCGCATAGTGCTGCATGACCTGGAGAACGGCAGACGGATGGATGATCATGTAGTTGATGGCAGACGCGCCCGAAGCGGGGGCAAAGCCGCCAGCGCCGCTGGAGGTGGTCGGAGCGGCAAGGGTGATCGCCGTCTGGAAACGGGGCTGCGGCACGGTGATGACACGCATATCGTTGTACATCTCGACGTTGTAGTCCGCATCGCGGTCACGGTTCATAACCATGCGGGTGATGCCGGACTTGATAAGGCCATAGAATGCAGGGCTGACGAACAGGATTCTGCCCTCATAAGGCACTTCGGCGATGTCCAGTGCTACGGTAGCGGCATCAACAGCGGCTACGGCAGCAGCACCAGTAGCGATAGTGCCGGACACGATCTGAGAGGCATCGGCGTTGGAAGCGTACTCAGAAAATCTGAAGGCGTCTACTTCGGGGATAACGTGCTGACGCTCAACGGTAGACAGCAGGCTGCCAGCGGCAAGCCCTAAACTCTCATCGTTGTCTAAAGTGTCCACCATGTAGCTTCTGCCTCTATCGACATTCAGCACATAGGGCTGCCAGGAACCGTTCACATCGCCGGGTACGAAGCCAGCGTTGCGGTCATAGTTGCCCATGCCCATAGTGGACAGGGTGAACAGGTTAACGGTGTTGGCCCCGGTAAACTGCACTCTCTCAGACAGGGTGTCGAGGATGGCGGTGCGGGACTCGGTGGTGTAGATTTCATCGAGCATCGGCAGGAACTTCTGAGCCGATGCGATGCTGTTGGTAACAGGTGCGGTAACAGTAGTTGCCATTTTTAGTTCTCCTTAAAAATATATTTTTTTACCTTATATAGTATAACAAATCCAAAAGAAAAAATCCATAGGACGAATGCACGGAATTTTGTGTGTTTTT
>ERZ808027.3-NODE-3-length-32473-cov-5.299451_pt1 | contig 32473 bp, 55 predicted proteins | sample MGYA00380183_ERZ808027 | MGnify/ENA primary metagenome ERZ808027 (study PRJEB31490, sample SAMN06133374) | cow dung metagenome | isolation source: H7 | host: cow | place: China: Chengdu | collected 2015-05 ...
CAGAACTTGTAGCAGACAGACCGAAGAAGCAGGAAAAGAAAGTTGAAGCACCTGCGGAAGATGTAGCAGTTGAAGCACCTGCGGAGAAGCCGAAGAAAAGCACCAAGAAAGGGGCTAAGTAATGGAAGATAAGATAATAGAGCAGAAATGGGAAGATGGAGCGTTAGCGGATATAGCGGACGCTTTAGACAGAGCAAGAGGGGTTGTTAAGACCGCCGACGATATTAAAGCCGAAAAAGCAAAATTAAAGCTTTTGGAGGGCGTTAATATCATTCTTGCGGAATGTATCGACACTATCAAGAAAAGAGCTGAAAACGGAACGTTAAGCGACACCACGATAGTGAATGTTGACGAGTTCGACGACTAACGATTTTTTTCGTATCCTCCTATACATTATCGAGAACCCTCGGAGAGTTTTTCCCGCGCCAACGGGCTTTTTCCTCGACCGTGAAAGCTACTGCCTAAAACAGATTAAGAAAGGTTCTTCCTCGGTAACTAAAGCACTTGTGTAATGCAGGTGCTTTTTTTATACACAAAATTCGCGGAGCGTGACACGCGGCAACAACACGCACTCGCCCAATCCAAGGCGGTAAAGAAAGGATGAACGATGGCACTTTTTAAACGCACAAACCTTAAAGAAAAAGGGTTAACAGACGAGCAGATTGAGTACGTAATGACCGAGAGCGGCAGAGCTTTAGGCGATTACGAGTTGAAAAGCAATATACAAGCACAGATTGACGAAGCTGTGAAAGCTGTGAAACCCGCCGAAGTGAACGTGCTTGAAAGCGCGGAGTATTTAAGCCTAATGGCTGAAAACGAGAAGCTGAAAGCGTTCGGAACAGAAGATTTCGCAGTGGTTAAAGCACCGTACAAAGATATGGTATGGGATAAGCTCGACCACGGGGCAGAGCATAAGCCCTACAACGAACAGCTTACAGAACTTTCCGCAACAATGCCCGACCTGTTTTCTTTGCAGACAGAGGAACAGAAAGCAACACCGCAGTTTGCAGGTGGAACGGCAGGAACAATGCCAAAGGGCGACGAAGCACCTTCCTTCGACAAGATATGGGGATTTGTGCCGAACAAATAACATTGAAAAGGAGAAAACAAAATGTTTGAACAGAAACCATTGAATTACGCTAAAGAGTATGCACAGTCACTTGCTAACGCTTACCCTTATCTCAGCTACTTCGCAGAGGTGTACACATCGCCCAACAACAGTGAGTATCAGCCTATCAAGGGTGACACCGTTATGATTCCCTCTATGTCAGTAAGCGGAGCAAGAGCTGTTAACAGAAACTCCATTAACGGACAGTTTAACAGAAATTTCAACACCAACTATGAGCCTAAGCAGATGACAATGTACCGCGAGTGGGATACAATCCTTGACCCCATGGATGCAGTACAGACAAACAACGTGGCTACAATCGCAAAGGCAACAAAGACCTTCAACGAGACACAGAAGGTTCCCGAGATGGACGCTTATGCCGCTTCAAAGATTGCGTCATTTGCTGGCGACTTCGGCGGTGTTGATGCAACAACACTCACAACAGCAAACATCCTTGAGAAGTGGGACGATGCAGTTGCATATATGACAGACCAGCGCGTTAACCGTGACAGAGTTGTTTGCCATATCATCCCTCAGATTTACAAACTTTTGAAAGAAGCCGCAGGAATTACCCGTTTCGTAGAAGTTGGCGGCGGTATTCAGAGCGTAGATAGAAACATCGCTAAGCTCGACGGTATCAAGATTGTTGAGACACCCGCAGATATGATGATGTCACTTTACGACTTCTCAGAAGGATGGGTTATCGATGCAAATGCAGTACAGATCAATATGCTTTTCATCGACCCTCTTGCAGTCATTGCACCTATCGTATACGAAACATCAATGATTAGCCCTGCAACAGCGGCAACACACGGCAAGGACGTTTACTACGAGTCATACTACTACGATGTATTCGCGCTCAAGAACAGAAGCGCAGGCTTCTTTGCTTCAAAGGCACTTCCTACACTCGGAGCACTTACAGTAACATCCGTAGCAGGAAAGACAAGCGGCGACACAAAGATTGACGTAACAGGCAACATGATTAACGCAATCGGAGACCCCTTCAACGGTCTTGAGCTTTACGTAGCAGTTGATACCAACGCAGTAACACTCACATACGGTGCGGCACTCACAAACGGCGCTACATGGGCTAAGTTCACAAACGGTTCAGACATCACAGCCGCAAGCGGCAAGGTTGTTACTGTAGCACTTGTAAATAAGGCAACCGGACTTGTTATTGCAGGTGGAAACGCTACAGCAGTTGCTAAGTCATAAGGAGAGAGTAACATGATCGTGACCGAGGAATTTTACACACAAGTTTATATGGGTGAAGCCGTCGACACGGCGGCTTTTCCTCGGTTCGAGAAAAGAGCCGAAGAACTTGTAAACATCATAACCAAGGGTAAGTTAAAGGACTTTGACACCTTCCACGAGAGTATCAAAGAGAGTATAAAGAACGCGATATGCGCACAGATTGAGTATTATTCCATGAACGGTATCGAAACATCAATAATCGGTGCTGATACGTCACAGGGCTTTACTGTCGGAAAAGTAACCATACAAAAGAGTGCAGGAGTAGGAGCAAAAGCATTGAGCGCGGCACAGAGCATGACCGCACCAATGTGCATAGCCTACTTAGAGAGTACGGGGCTACTTAACCCGCAGGTTGCTACATTTGACATACCGTGTATACGTGGAAGGGGGTATTTACCGTGTTAAGACCTATTCCAAGCGTTATGTTGAAAGATACCGCAGTTTTTCACGTGCCTACGTCACTTAATAAGTATCAAGAAGCTGTGTATGAAGATTTCGCGGTGTCAAACGTACATATTCAGCCTACCAATGCCACAAAAAAGAATGTATCGAATGAAGAAGTTGTGCTTCGGGCACTTCTCTTTATCGACGGAAGAAGAAGCACTCCGAATTACGACTATTTAGCGTGGCAGGTGGCGGCTGAAACAATCGGGGCAAACATAACTGTTGATGTTACGGGATGCACAGGACAGAGCATGACATACACTGTTGAAACGGTGGACGCATTGCCCGATGTTCCCGCAACAAGAGTACATCATACGGAGATTGGCTTAGTATGAGCAGTAAAGTTATTTTTGATGCCGCAATCGTGGCTCAGAAGATAAAGAGAAGCGCAAGATTGGCGGAAAGCGCACTTGCAGATAAGATTATAGCAGATTCAAGGCAGTATGTGCCCGACGACGGCGAGCATATACTGAGGAATAGCGCAGACCGTGAGGTAATAGGCGGCAAAACAAAAGTAACATATAATACACCCTACGCGGCTTATCAGTATTACGGGTGTTACCCCGACGGTACACACCAAGTACATAACCACACCACAGCAGGAACCATGACACTGTGGCTTGAACATTCCAAGACCGTGAACAATGAAGTATGGTTGCGGGTTGCTAAAAATGCTATGAAGGAGTTGGGCTAATGGACTATGAAGTAAAAGACGCACTATTAGACATGGTGCAGAGTTTGACGAGTTATAAAGTAGTTCTTGGCAGTAACCCAACGAAAGAAAGTATTGCGCTTGGTGGCTACGGCGCGCCAAGACGCATATTCAAAGATAAAGATACTGATTACGTGCTTAATATCACGATCAATGGTAAAAGCGCGTCACAGGAATTACTTGAAAGAGAATTAGCCGCGATACACCGTAAGTTAATGCTTCGCGCTGACTATCCGCAGGGCGATAACTGGCATATATACTCTATTGAGACAATCGCCAGCCCTCGGCTGATTGCTGTTGAAGAATCAGAACGCGCGAAATGGATATACGGTTCAAGTGTCGCGGTTAAATTCTATCATAAAGGACTGAAAGGAGAATATATCAATGCTTGATGGACAGTTTCTCTTAACGCAGTACGGCGTTAAGGTAGAACTTGATACAACCCCATACGGCAACAGTAGAACATGGGTGCCACTCGACCAAGGTTTTGATAACTTGGACGAGAGCTTGAATGATGTAGTTAATGAATACTTTTTCCTCGGAGACAAGGGCTTTGGCTCTGACTTCGTAACAGGTATTCATCCGAAATACACCCTTAGCGGGGTAAGAGTTATCGGGGATGCCGCACAGGACTACATCTTCGACAACAAGTTCCATTTGATGGCAGGACGTAACACGAACCTTCGTATCAGCGTTCCCAAGTCGGACGGAAGTGTAACCCGCTTTACATCAAAGGTTACGCTGTCAGATATGAAGTCATTCGGCGGAGCTACAACAGACGGTGGAAGTGTAAACGTAACACTTTCCTTCAAGGGTGCTCCTGTGGTTGATACTGTTGCACCTACAACCGCCCTTACAGTTGCATCAACATACGGCGGCACAGCAGGAACAACGACAATCACAATCACACCGAATTATCCCGATGCAGGATGTCGTTATGTTTACACATATGGCGATACCGTAGCAGATGCGGCAATCGGTGACGTTATTGTTGATTGGAACGACCTCACAAGTGGATTCACTTACGAGATACCGAACGGCAAGAAGATTACTGTTGCTATGGTAAACGGTGCTACATTCAAGGTTGTAGGACTTGGCGACGCAACAGTTGTTTCAAGCGGAACATGATTAAACGGGGTACGTTCTTATGAGGGCGTACCCCTATTTAATGGGGAGAAAAGAAAAAATGTACAAGGCTAAGTTAGTAAAACACGTTCAGAAAGAAATGCAGTTAACCGACGAAAAGGGCAAGGTTGTTTTCAAGGCATCCGTTGACGTTGCGGTTGACGATTATATGAACAATATCCCTGCACTTTCAAAGCAGATGCAGGAGACAGAACAGAAAATCAAGGCAGTAAAGGCGACAGCAAGCGCAGAAGGTGCAGACGTTATCACGATGGTACAGACTCTGGGCGAGTTGTCCGAAACAATGACAAAGTGCATTGATTCGTACTTGATTACGATATTCGGGGCTATGAAAACAAACGAATTGCTTAAAGCGTGCAATTTTAGGCACTTGGACGCATATTGCGCCGTTGTTCCGTTTGTGAATGAATGCATTGTTCCCGAGATCAACAACGAAATGAATAAAAACCTGGCGCGAATTGAAGATATAATGAAATGACGTTGCAGAAACAGCCAAATGCAACGATAGTCTATGATAACGTTGAGTACAACTTTTTCCCGTACTACAACAGAGTGTTAACGCTATTAACTGAGGTTTTCCCGTCTGAGGAATTGACCGACGCGCAAAAGATACATCTTACAGTCACAAGCGTTTCGGATGCGCCACCAAGTCAAGGAACATTCGAGTTAATAGTACATGAGTTATTCCCACAACCAAAGAAGAACGCAGACAATACAAAAACGATGGACTTTGAGCAGGACGCAGGATTGATTTATGCGGCGTTCCTGCAAACATACGGTATTGATTTATACGCCGTCCGCAATCAGATGGATTGGCGTATTTTTGTTGCACTTCTTAAGGGAATACCCGAAAACACCGAGTTATCACGGGTTATAAAGATTCGAGGTATGAAAGTACCCGAAAGAACCAAAGAAAATAGCGAATATGTTGATAGCATCATTAAGGCAAAACGCGCCGTTGCACTTGATGAACCTATCGCAGTAAAGAAGCAACGAATGGCTAAGATGTGGTTGAAAGTTGCAGAGGGTTTAACGAATGTCAGACGGTAAGATTGTATACGATGTCGATATTAACGACGAAGGTATAGAAAGCAAAGTACAACAGACTAACAGCAAGGTCAAGAACTCGGCTGATACGGGGAGCAGTGCTTTCGGCGAAGTATGGACGGGTGCGCTTCGGCGTATCGGTGCGGGGCTTGTAGAACTTGGAGCGAAAGCGGTTGAAACAGGCAAACAAGTTGCCATGGATGCGCTCGACCAAGTGGCAAGCCTTGAGCAGAACATCGGCGGTATAAAAAAGCTGTTCGGGGATAGTTACCAATCTGTTGTCGATAACGCAAACCAAGCCTTTAGAACGGCAGGTTTGTCCACTAATCAATACATGGAAACAGTGACGAGTTTTTCTGCTTCGCTGATAAATAGTCTCGGCGGCGACACACAAAAAGCCGTAGGCTATGCAGATAGAGCAATCCGCAACATGTCCGACAATGCTAATACGTTTGGTGTTGATATGGAAACATTGCAAGCGGCGTACAAGAACTTCGCCAAAGGACAATACATGATGTTAGATTCGTTATCGCTTGGCTATGGCGGTAGCAAAGAAGAGATGGAACGTCTTATTGTCGATGCGTCGAAGATGCAGAAAGAAATGAACAGCTTAGGTGTGACGGTAGATGCAAGCAGTATGAGCTTTGATAACATTGTTAATGCCATATCTGTAGTGCAAGAGCATCTAAGCATCACAGGAACAACAGCCAAAGAAGCAAGCGGAACTATTGAGGGCTCGATAAACTCATTAAAGGCGGCGTGGGATAACTTTTTAGCGGGGACACTAGACGGTGAAAGTTTAGCAGAAATAGCCGCAGACGCTATGAACAACGTGTTTAACGCAGTTATGAGCTTCGCGCCGCGCATCCTTGACGGGCTAGGAACTTTTATACCGTTGACGGCAGAACTTGCGTTAGACCTCTGTAAAGAGCTTCTTACGACGATAAAAAGCCAAATACCAATGTTCCTAGAGCATGGGCGCGAACTTATCTTGAATATCGGACAGGGGCTAGTTAATGGCATACCGTTAGCCGTAGAAAAGATAATGCAGATGATTAAAAGCATTGCAGATTGGCTCGGCTCTGACGGTGGCAAGAAAATGCTTGATAGCGGATTTACGCTGATTGAGAACATTGTGAGCGGACTGGCTAAGGCTCTGCCTGTCTTGGTAGAATATATCCCGCAGATAATTTCGGGAATCGTGAACATGATAGCCAACAATCTGCCCCGCTTGATTGAATGTGGCGTAAACCTCATTGTATCGCTGATTCAAGGCATTTGGAATTGTGTTCCAAAATTGATAGAACAATTCCCGACTATCATACAATCTATCTTCACTATGTGGAAAAGCACGAACTGGCTTGCGCTTGGTACACACGCAATATCAGCGATTTTGAACGGCATAAGCCAGTTAATAAGCAGTATTCCGAACACATTACATAACATTGCACAAAGCGCATTAAATACGTTTAGAAATGTTGATTGGTGGTCGGTCGGCATGAATGTAATTAGAGGTATTCGCGATGGTATATGGGATGGAGCGCACAAGATAGTAGATGCGGCGGAAGATGTTGCGCGGTCAGCTTTAAGAGCGGCGAAGTCGTTTCTTGGCATCCACAGCCCGTCACGAGTATTCAAGGAACAAGTAGGTTATCAGATAGACGCAGGACAAGCACAAGGTATTGAAGAAAACGCGGATATTGTAGAGGATGCGGCAGAGGAAGTATCACGCAAGGCACTTGACGCGAGCATGAACGTTAATTATAACCTGCCGAACACCGACAGCGTATCGAAGGATATCGGCGCGTCATTCAACAGCAGGATATTGAACACCGTTAACCGAGTTATCGAAGTGCCGCTCAATCTCAACGGACGCGAGATTGCAAGGGCTACGGCTTGGGATATGGGCGAACAATTAGCTTGGGAGAGTAGATAGCATGGAGAAGATTTTTATTAACGATAAAGACATAGCTTCCTTCGGAGCTAAAGCACTACGCGATAGCATCAAGATAGGCGGCACAGAGATTACAAACGACTTCTTCCAAGGCAGGAACAGAACGAATTATACGCTTATGGATAAAACTTACGGTTTAAAGGCTGTGAGTTTTACCCTCGCGTATATCGGCAGAAGCCTACATGAAACACTTGAAAAAAAGTCGCTTTGCGAAACGGAAATGTTCGGAACGTGCGAAATCTATATGCCCGATGGGTTTTATTACAGATGTATGCTTGAAAGCATCGGAGAAGCTACGACAAAGGGCGTTGACGGTGTAGAAGTGCTAATAGAGTGTGCTTACAAGCTAAAGGGCATTCAGCACGAACGAATGATAGAAGTTGCAAATGGATCCCGATTCTTTGCACGCGGCACAATGCCGACTATGGACTGCATTATAGAAGTTACGGTTTCACAGGATGCGGAGCATTACCGCATAGCAGGAGCAGACTTCGGAGCGGTTGAAGCTGGCGACGTTCTTGTATTCGATGGTATCAACAAAAGGTTCTTGAAGAACGGCGCACCGACAACGGCTAAAGAGTGGATAAGTTTTCCAAGGGTGACAAGCGGTTTAAATCAGTTTACAACTCCCGATATTCCAAAAGTAAAGTATTACCCATGTTATTTATGAAAACGGCTAGAAACTAAAAATATGAACGAATGAGGGCATAAAATGCTTACAGTATTTAGCGGTGAAAACGGCTATCCTTTATCAAATGATGATTATTACGTTAGGGAACTCGCAAGTGGACTTGATGAACTTGTATTTCAGATGTCACTGCGCGACCCGATGTATAAGCACATTGTTGAAGAAGCACGTATTCGTGACCGCGACGAAAATATATACATAATCAAGCAGATTGACGCAGGAAACGAACAGGTAAAGGTTGTAGCGCAGATTGATATAGACGACTTTAAGAGCGTTATGTACGAAAAGTACAGTAACAACAGCGCTACGGTCAATCAAACGGTTTTATCTGTCCTTCCTGCGGGTTGGGCTTGCATCGACCATTCAAACGTTACGATACGGCGTACAATCCCGACAAGCGACACAACGACAGATTACAACGTAACCGCTTGGAAGGTATTGCAGGATTGTTGCAACGTGTACGGAGTGCGGTTCCGTTTCAATTCGGCTGACAAGATAGTCACGATCATAGATCCGAAAAGTTATGAGAACGTGGGTGCATTTGCGACCCGTGATTTAAACCTTCGGGAATTGAACTACAAAGGAAAGAGCACAGACCTTTGCACAAGGTTATATGCAGAGGGTGCGGACGGGCTGACGTTTGCCGCACTGAATGACGGAAAGAACTATGTTGAGGACTTCACGTACACAGATAAAGTAATATCCGCGTATTGGAAGGACGACCGATACACAGACGCACAGAGCCTACTTGACGACGCAAGGGCAAAACTTGCAGAAAGTGCCGTACCGATGCGGTCATATGATTGCGATGTTTTAGACCTTGCAAGCACTAACCCCGATGTATACGGCTTTGAAAACTTCTCACTGTTCAACGTTATTACGCTGATAGACGACGCGGCAGAACGCCGATTAGATTATCAGATTGTAGAACGGTGGAATTATCCGTACTATCCAGCAAGAAACAAGGTTGTTTTATCGACGGCAACGCCAAAGATACAAAACCAAGTTGTTACGCTCATGGATGCGGTAAGTTCTCCGACAAGCACATTCCAACAGATGATGCAAAGCGCAATACTTAACAGCACGGCATTGATAACAGGCAATAAAGGCGGTTACGTGGTACTACATGATAGTGACGGCGACGGAGGACCCGACGAAATACTCATTATGGACACGCCAAGCATAGCAACAGCACAGAAGGTATGGCGTTGGAACAAAAACGGGTTAGGCTATTCAAGCACAGGCTATAACGGCACATTCGGAACGGCGATAACTGCTGACGGTTCGATTGTTGCGGACTTCATCACCGCAGGAACGCTAAACGGCGGCATTATCCGTGCAGGTTCACTTGATATAAACGCTTTTAGCAACGAAGGGGCAGAACAAGGCGGGTTGCTTCACAGTTATACACCATATGACATTTTTAGCAATATTGCCCGTTGGCAGTATAACGCCAAAGCTCCGACACTTGGAACGGTTACAGCCGATAACGTCGAATACCCGTGTTTGGTGATGGACGGAACTGAAATAACTCAGTATACCCCGTCATATCAAGTACAGTTCAAGAGCGATTACGTCGGAAAGCCCACAGTACACGCAAGAATCAAATACGTGTTTGACCGAGATATAACTATTGCCGAACAGCAATTCTTTTATTATTTCTACAAGTCGGGTAATGGTTACTATACAACGCATTGGGAAATCTCGGGAACGTTTGAAGCGGGAAAGATATATACACGGGATATTGATTGGACTTTTGACTTAAACGTATCTTCAAGTTATACCCCTGTTGTTGGGCTTAGATATGTTCCGGATTGCGTAATGAAGGTTATAGCCGTTGAGGTTACGGGCTATCAAGGCAATTACTTAAATTCGACTTTATCTGTATCGGCTGACGGTCTTAATTCAGTGGTACAAAGAGGGGATGTTATATCAAGCATCAATCAGAGTGCGGAAGCTGTCACGATCAACGCAAGCAAGATTGATTTAACGGGAAATCTTAATTTGCGCGGGCTTTTTTCAAGTTATCGTGCTGATAATGAAAACGTATACATGAGATTATACGAAGATGGATTGAGGGGCTTCTATAACGGCGCACGCTTTGTAATATCATCTTTCTCGAACAGCCCTGCGTATTATATCGAGTTTCTCGACCCGACAGGTGAATATTATGGGAAAACATTAACGTATATTGATTCAGTATTTATCCGCACAGAAAAAATCACAGCCGATGGAATTGATGTTATAGGGGATGGTTCCCTTCAATGTTACACCCCTGCGCGGTTTTGGGACACTGTATATAACGTAAGCGGCGGCATCGTGTTTACTTCCGACAAGCGCAAGAAAAAGAACATCAAAAAGATTGTCGTAGACAAAGCAAAAGCCTTTATCATGGCGTTAAAGCCTAAAGAGTTCAAATTTAAGGAAGGAACGAGCGGAAGAAAACACCACGGCTTTATTGCACAGGAAGTAAAAGAAGCCATGACCGAAGATTGGGGGCTTTATGTAGAAGATACAGAGAAAGACTTTATCGGCTTGAGATATGACGAAATCATAGCCGATTTAGTGGCAGTAGTACAAGACCAAGAAAAACGCATTGAAGCGTTAGAAAGGACATTAAATGACAAGTCAGACGTTTAATTTAGACTTAATACCGCAGGGCGTGCCACCAATAGTACACGTAAGTCAGTACGACAAGGGGCAGACGTGGGATATACATTTACACGAAAACGGTATAGTATTTCCCGTTCCTGCGAACACTTCGGCGGCGATTCAAGGCACGAAGCCCGATAACACAGGTTTTCAATTTCCTGCGGTAATTTCAGCGGGTGACAACGTGGTAATGTTCACACTTGAACAGCAAATGACCGTGTTTAGCGGTGATATTGACTGCGAGTTGGTTCTCGTGAACGGTGACGACCAAGTAGCCACGATCAATTTTGTTTTAAGTGTAGAACCGTCCACGCTTGACGACGACACGGTTATATCTGAAACACAGTTGCCACTTATCGAACAGGCGGCAGAGCTTGGGGCAGTTATCAACAACTACGCAACGCAGATACACGCTGATGCAGAGACAGCAAGCACAGCGGCAACGGCGGCAACAGCGGCGGCAACGTCAGCCAGTGCAGACGCTACGACAGCAACGGCGGCGGCAGATGATGCAACCGCAAGCAAAACGGCGGCGGCTACTTCGGCAAGCAATGCGGCTACTAGCGAGACAAACGCGGCGGCTAGTGCCACGGCGGCGGCATCATCGGCAAGTACGGCAGAAAGTGCGGCGCAAACAGCGCAAGCGGCTATGAACGGGAAGTTGTCAACATACGCAGATGATTCAACACAGTGGGATGCGACACCAACGGCAGGAAGTACAAAGCCTGTGACAAGTGGCGGTATAGAAGCTGAGTTTGCTGATGTCAAAAACGATATCACAGCCATAAATAACAAGATAGACGACTTGGAATCTGTGGAATGGACACAATTTGGCACTGATTATACGTTTACACCCACAGCCGCAGGACAGGCTTACATTAATCATTCGTTTGGAATTGTCCCACAGGGAGCAAAAAGAGTAGGAATATCGCAAGCACAAGTTGGAGACATTGAAACTTTTGCTGAGCTGTTCAAAGGGCATACGACCAACATAGTTGAATTTTCTCAAACGGCAACTTTGGCTAATTGGGGAAATAATAACACCGTTGGGCTGTCATACGTGAGAGCTAACGGAGCTAATGCTATTACGTACAAAGCATTTTACAAATAATTGAATAAAGGAAGTAAATAGAAGCATGGAGACAAAAAGGATGATTACATTACAAGAGGTTTTACCTTACATCTCAGTATTAATCGCCGCACTTGCATTTATGCGCAATTCAAAAAGCGACAGCAAAGCGGACATAGTAAGCATCACCACAGTGACAAACAAGCTGGATAACATATCGGACGGAATACGCGAGATTAAAGCGGATATGAAAGAGCAGAAAACAGAAATACTCGCGTTGCGCGACCGTGTAATTGAGTTAGAATCAGCTTGCAAGTCAGCACATAAGCGTATTGACACGCTAGAAGGGAAGAAATGAGAAATAGACGTAAGAGAACGAGAGCACTCGATAAATACGTTGTTTTTTCAATCACGATACTGTTAATCTTTACCGTTTCGCAAATGGTAATCACCGCGATAACAGGCACAGAGCAAAGCACGCTAATAACGTGCTTTTTTGCTTGTTTCGGCGGCGAGTTGTTCCTATGCGCTATGATAAAGCGTTTGAAATTAAAGGAAGGTACACACAATGAAGTGGATAATTGAAAATTGGAGTTTACTTGTTGTTATAGTCAGTATCGCAACCGTGGCGTTTGTTTGTATGAAACGCTTCGGAGAACTGCCACCACAGGAGCAGGTTTACAAGGTTAAGCAGTGGCTTTTGTACGCCGTTATAGAAGCGGAACGCGAGTTTAGCGGCGGCACGGGAGTTTTAAAGCTAAGATATGTTTACGATTTATTTGTTAAGGCGTTTCCTTCATTAACGCCGCTAGTGCCGTTTGATGTGTTTAAGATATGGGTTGATGAAGCATTGGAGCAGATGAAGCACTTAATAGATACAAATAAGACGATTAACAGCTATATAACAGGGGAGACAGACACATGACGATTATTGCACACGCAAGCATTGATGAAAAAGGCACAGCAAAGAACGGACAGGCAGGCGACCAAACAAAGAAAGAAGTTTGCACCCGTTCATGGTACAATAAGCCGTGGAACGCCGTTATACGCTTCAAGGATGCAGGAAAACGCGAGAAGATAGCGCAACTCATGGAGAAAGCGGCGGCAAATGATAAGATTGGCTACGATCAAAACCAAAGAAACACACTTTTGACGCAAGCACGTAAATACAACTACGATGTTTCAAAGGTGACAGAGCCATGCGAAACGGATTGTAGTGCATTGGTAACGCTTGCTTGCATCTATGCAGGAATACCCGAAAGCAAGCTAATACATAACGGCAACAGCGCAACCACACGGACGCTAGTGCCATTATTAAAGACTACGGGAGAAGTAGAGGTTTTCACCCTGCCATTGTACACGCAGAAGCCCGACAAACTTGTGCGCGGTGACATTCTGATTAAGGAAGGTGCACACGTTGTTGTAGTGGTGAAGACTGACGACAACAACCCTTATTTCGTCACTGACAGGCTTTTAAAGCGTGGTTCTCACGGCGAATCGGTAAAATGGTTGCAATTTCAATTAGTTGCCCTAAATGGGGCTATATTGAACATTGACGGGGTGTTTGGCGAACAGACAGAGAAAGCAGTTATTAAATATCAAGAAGCCAAGGGGCTAGAGGTTGACGGAATAGCAGGAGAACAGACAATAAAAAGCCTTGGCGGTTGAATACAAAGCGGTGAACGGTAGATAAATACTAGCGTTTTGCCGCTTTTATTTTTTTGTAATTTTTTCTGAAAAAAGTATTGACTATCTGTGAGCACAGATATATAATAAGACCATAAGGAACACGGAAACACGCAACCGCGCTTTAAAGGTTGCAAATTTGCAACGGGAGGTAAGAAATTGAGATACGAAGAATACGAAGTAAGACACGATGAAATCGAAGAAGAAACAGAAGATATCTGCCCCGAATGGAGCGAGGACTATCTGAACACACTGGGAATGAGCATGAGTGACTTTGTATGAGGGGCTTTGCCCCTCTGCAACAACAATATTAAGGAGGATGTAGAAATGAAGGGATATAAGGCATTTAATAGCGATTTGACATGTAGGGATATGCAGTATGAGATAGGCAAGGAGTATAAGTTCGACGGTGAACCGATACCATGCAGACAGGGTTTCCATTTTTGCGAAACAATAGCGGACTGCTACGAATTTTATCCAATGAGCGATGATACAAGGATATGCGAAGTAGAAGCAACGGGAGATATTGCGGAAGATGGCGTTAAACGTGTTACGAACGTTATCAAGATTCTCGCAGAAATCACCTGCGACAATCTCCGCAAGGGTAACACGGGAGCAAGTAACAGCGGTTATAGTAACAGCGGTTATAGTAACAGCGGTAATAGGAACAGCGGTGATTGGAACAGCGGTAATAGTAACAGCGGTGATTGGAACAGCGGTAATAGGAACAGCGGTAATAGTAACAGCGGTTATAGGAACAGCGGTAATAGGAACAGCGGTTATAGGAACAGCGGTGATTGGAACAGCGGTGATAGGAACAGCGGAGTTTTCAACACAGAGAAAAACCCCACGATCAAAATGTTTGACAAAGAATCTTCATGGACGTATGACGATTGGTACGACAGCCGAGCAAGACGTATCATGGAAGGTTGCCCGTATAGCTATTCAGATTATATCCCTGCTGGCGATATGACGGACGAAGAAAAGGAAAATCACCCCGAGTACAAGACTATCGGCGGATTTGTGAAAGTGTTCACTGCTACGGCAGGAGATAAGCAAGCATGGTGGGATAGTCTCAACGAAGAAGATAAGGACGAGGTAAAAGCCCTGCCAAACTTCGACGCTGACAAGTTCTGCAAATGTGTAGGAATAGAGCATATCTAAGGAGGGCAAAAGATGAAGGTGACGTTTATTGACAAAAACACGGTGACGTTTGGCAATTTGTGCATTGGTGACACGTTCACTAGCGGCGATAACACGGTGTACATGAGGGTTATCGAGTGGGGCGAGAATAACGCTGTGCCGCTCAACGGTAGCAATAGCGGAATAGCTACGAAGTTCGACCTTGATGATGAAGTGGTACCATGCGAAGCAAAATTGACGGTAGAGAGGGGGCGAAGGGATGGCGAGTAGTTTTACATTAGGGCAGTTTTGGGAGCGGTGCGACTGCCTTGTACTCGACGCAAAGACAGGCAAACGGATAGACGACAAGGTGATGTTAGCAAACAAAGACTTAGAGGTTTTAAGTTTTGAACCAAAAAGCAGTTATGATGCAAGGCTTAAAATGTGGGCGGTTGATGGTATAGCGGTAACGCTTGAAAGCGAGGACGGCGAAGAATGACAAGAGAAGAAGCAATAAAAGAGTTAAGTTACATCGCGGACGAAATGCCGTCAATGGAATGTGCAGATTGGAAAGAGGCTATCAGCATGGCAATTAAAGCATTAGAGCAAGAGCCTTGTGAGGATGTAGTAAGTAGAACAGAGGTTTTAAATCTCGTAAGATTTAATGCGTTTCACGTCAAATCACAAATTAAGGCTATTGAAAATATGCCCTCAGTAACACCACAAGAGCAAAAGCCTATGATAGAAATAGACCTCTATTCGGTAATCAATCAGAAATACATTGAGCGTGAAGTGCTGGACAAGATAAGCGCAGAGATAAAGGCATTAAGCCCCGAACCAACGGCGTATGACGTGGTAGACGGCAACCCCGTAAAAGATGCGGTTTGGGAAATAATAGGCGATGTGCGACAGATCATTGACAAGTACAAGGCAGAAAGTGAGGTAAAAGCTAATGGGAATGAGAAGTGATTTCTACGAATGGTTAAAGGCGTTTCGCTATTACGGCGGCGTTGAACCAAAGATATACGGGCAGTACATTGTTGAAAAGAACATGAAGAAGCGCGGCGGAAGAAAGAGAGGTAAGTGATGGACTACAAAGAGGAACTTTTCAAGGCTTTAACGGCAGGAGTTGACGGAGCATTTAGAGATAAGAGCATTGACGCACTGGTTGAAGTGTGCAGGGCGGCAAGAAAAGAAGGGTACAACGCAGGTCTTGAAGATATGAATGTAAACGGTAACACAATTGGCAAGAAGATTAAAGAAGCGTATAAAAGCGGCTTAAACGATGCATGGGAGTGCGCAAAAAATCTTCTAAAAGGCGAATACGACCAATACAAGAGGTTTGAAATTTTCGGGAATACAGATGTTGACAATATTTTTGCACTTCTCACAGGTGCCGAAGCACTGGCAAAACTCAAGAAATACGAGGAAGAACAGAAAGTATTTAAGGTGGGCGATAGGGTAAGAACCTTAGTTGGAAAAGACAAGTTGGGAACAGAGCGTTTTCCTGCCGGAACTATCGGAGAGGTCACAGACTTTGACGGAAGCGCAATAGAGGTAAGCGTTGACGGGAAAAAATGGTATTACCACAAAAAAGATATTGAGCTTGCCAATGATGTGATTCTCGTTGGTGATGAAGTATATTTTTTAGATTCGAACTATCACGGGGTTATCACTGCGGTGTGGGAAGTTGGGGGAGTTGTCAAAACCGAGAGATTAACACAGAGCGGCAAACTGGCGTGTGATGATGCAAAAGACCTACACCGCACAGGTCGGCGTTTTCCACAGATAGCCGAAGTATTAAAGCAGATGCAGGAGGCAGCGAATGAGTAATGAACTATTTGAAATCTTCTTGGATATGTTAGAAGAAGCGTGCTATGATATGGAGCAGGAGGACGAATAATGGCACGGAAAACAGAAGCGGAGAAAAGAGCGCAAGCAAAATATGATCGTGAGCATAAAGACGAGTTTGTAAACTATCATTTGAAGGTGCGAAAGGACGGCAACGAGCTATTGATTAAAAAGCTGTCCAGCGTGGAGAAAAAGCAAACATACATCCTTGATTTGATACGCGATGATATTAAAAGGAACGGTATTTAAGCCGTTTCTTTTTTATTGAAAAAATTTTAAAAAAAGTATTGACTATCTGTGTGCACAGATATATAATTAAATCATCGAAGGGAACACAGGAGGGAAAACAAATGACAAATGCAGAACTTAAAGCAAGAAAGTTAATCAGTGAGAGAATAACCGAACAGCTTGTAAGCGACTTTGAGTTGACAGACAGAATCAACGACGTAAACATATCAGCCGTAAGAGGTTGGATAATGGACGAGCTGGAAAAACGCGATAGCGTAGCATTTGATAAGTGGATTGATGCGTATACAGATAGCCCGAGAGAATTTTTCTTGGGCTGATTGTTGCAAAAATGCAACAGAATAGGAGGACGAAAGATGCAACAGTTGGAACTTGGCAACATTTTGAGCGGCAGTGAAAATGCCTGCGACAGACAGGATGATTCATGGTTAGACAACGAGTTTTTGTTACAGGACAGGATTCAAAAGATTCAACAAATTATAACGCAGTACGGCGAAGATAATTTTTATATGTCGTTTAGCGGCGGCAAAGATTCTACAGTTTTATCAGCATTGATTGATATGGCACTCCCTAACAATTCAATACCAAGAGTTTACGCTAACACAGGAATAGAATTAAACATGATTAGGGATTTTGTTTTCGAGTTGGCAAAGACAGATCCTAGAATTGAGGTGATTAAACCTTCTGTTCCAGTAAAAAAGATGTTAGAAACAGAGGGTTACCCCTTTAAAAGCAAGATGCACTCTTCTTATGTCAAGAAGTATCAAGATAAGGGGCTAGAACATTACAAAAGCGTAAGGGCGTATATTGGCAATGAAATGACACTTAGTGGCAAGCCGATGTTTAGACCGTGCCCTAAAGTACTTAAATATCAGTTTTCGGACGAAAACACCTTAAAAATATCAGACATGTGTTGTGTCAGATTGAAGGAAGAACCATTAACGCATTGGCAAAAAGAAAATAATAAACCGTATGGCATTGTGGGTATTATGAGAGAGGAAGGAGGAAGAAGGAACAACGCGCAGTGCTTGGCATTTAGCGGGGGTAAGTTAAAGAATTTTCAACCGTTAGCACCAATTACGAAAGCGTGGGAAGAGTGGTTTATTAAAGAATATAACGTCAACATATGTGATATATATAAGCCACCTTACAATTTTGTAAGAACAGGTTGCAAGGGATGTCCTTTTGCTTTGAACCTTCAAAAAGAGTTAGACACATTGGAAAAGTTTTTTCCCAACGAGCGGAAACAATGTGAAATAATATGGAAGCCAGTTTATGAAGAATATCGACGTTTGGGGTATAGGCTTAAACCGAACGACAACTCACAAACAAAAGGGCAAATGAATTTATTTGATTAGCATAAGGCACGGGGCTTTTTGCCCCTGCCGTTGCAAATATTCAACAGGAGGTGAAAACATGACAGAGTTAAGATGACTTGAAATACTGGGAGTATATGAACTACTTGACACCGAGGACGTATCAGACGAAAGATTGCTTCAAATGGTAGCGGACACCTGCGGGTGCGAGATTGACGAGGTTTTAGAAGCATTGAAGGAGGGGCAAGCATGACAAAGGAAGAAGTAGTAAAAGAGATAGAAAAGGCTTTTGAACCTGCCTTTGCAAATTACATCATCACAGCTCTTACAGAAGGAGCTACTGCGTCAGATAAAGAACAGGGAACGGCAGGAATACAAGCTATATACACAGAAGCCTTAGAAGAGGGCATAAGATGCGCCATGTGTACCAACACAATGAAAAGTGAGAGAGGGTGCGACGGCGGGTGCGTAGTTGATGAAAAAATGTACAAAAAGGTGCTTACTGAGATAAACAGCCGATTGCTAAGACAATCGCCACAGACAGAACAGGAAAATCCGATGGCAGGAATAGACCTTGATTATGTTATCAAGCAGAAATATATTGAGCGTGAAGTGCTTGACAAGATAAGAGCAGAGATAGAACAGTTGCGGCTACACAAAGCACAATTTCTTACAAATGATAATAAAGTATGTATTGATAGCCAAGAGGTGCTTAATATTCTTGACAAATACAAGTCAGAAAGTGAGGTAAACAATGGCACAGATAGTAATTGACATAGACGACAAGACCTATAAAGCGTTCATGGAGCTTATATCAATCAATCTAGGGCGTAGCAACTATAAAGGCATTATCGGAAAGTGCTTAAATGCGATAAAACACGGTGTAGTGCTTCCAAAAGGACAGTTTATTGCAATATGTGATTCAGATTATCCAATAACAGAAAAGGTTGAAGATACCCTAAAAGAGACTGTATTTGTTGGCGGTGATGATAAACATGAAGATAGGTACTGTTTCGATATAAAAGAAATCATAAAAGCAGACAAGGAGGAAAGAAAGTGATTAAGCGAATAAGATATGTTATTGTACGCGTCGAAGATGAAGCCGTATTTTGTGGGCTTGCTAAAAATTATCAGTTTAAGACATTGGACGAGCTTGGCGACACAGAAATTAAAACATACATGTCCGAAGCTAAAGCAAAAGCAAGTTTCCTCAACAGTTGGTGGAACAGCAAGAAAGAAGATTTTGAGAATGGCACATACAAAGTAGTTAAGGTATTTCAGATTTTAGAAGCAGATAAGAACTGATCGTGAGTAAAAGCGATACGTAAAGTATCGCTTTTTTATTGCACTAGACAGAAAGGGAGGGTGCAACGCGGCCATTACGCTACACCCTCAGCATATGAAAAAACTCTCAAAACCTATATCTATTATATCACTTTTCAGCGTATTGTAAACATGGCTTAAACCATTACTACAATACGCTTAAATCACCTACTTTCAATTAAACCCACAAAAACCGAACGGTTATTTTGGGTTTTTAATTTTACCATTTGCTATCTTTTGGTAGCTTTTGCTACAAAATGCCGCAGGACGCAGTAAATATCTGTTGAAAAACCGAACGGTTATTTTGGGTTACGTTCGGTTACGTTGGGTTATGGTGGGTTTTGTTCGGTTTTTATTTTGTCCCTTTTTGGAGTAAAAACACCTTGAAAAAGGTTGCTGACCGATGCAGCCAATTTTGATTTTTTGGAACAAAAAGCAACGCCAAAAACTGCTATTTTTTCACTTGTCAAAACCTTGCAAAGCTAGTAACGGCAAGGGTAAAAACCATTTAAAACCCAAAATAACCGAACGGTTTTTATGAAAACCCAAAATAACCCACAAAAACCGAACGGTTATTTTTAAAAACCGAAAAAAACATGATAATGATTATGATTATGATAATGATTAATAATTATTAAAAAGAAATATAAAAGAAAAAGTCACAGCCTTTTTCTTTCCCACACACCCAAGAAGCAAAAAATTCGATTCATCAAATTTGATTAGTCGGAACACCTGTCCAACCTATCCGAAATAAAAATATTTATGCCCTTAAAGCGCGTTTTATTATTCCAACGAGCAAATTATCAAAAACAAAACTAAAACGTCTTAAATCGGCTTTAATTGCTTTTTCTCCTATGGGCTAATAAATCGGCTGGAGTTCTGTTGTCTGTTAAGCCTATCAGATAGTCAACACTTACACCGTAATATTGTGCGAGATAGGAAACAAAACGCACAGAGGGATCGTTTTTGTCATTTTCCCAGCGCGACAAATGACCTTTGTTTATCTCGATATTGTATTTTTTCGCCAAGTCATACACAACCATGTCTAACGATAAATCTTTTTCAGACCGCAGTTGTTTCAAGCGTTCTCCTAGTTCTTTCATAAGCGCGTACCTCCTTACAAAATCAGCTTAACACAAGAAAATGAAAAAAGTTGAAAAAAAGTGTTGCAATAAAACAACTTTTGTATTAAAGTTATATTATCAAGTTGCAAAGATGCAACGGAGAAGGGAGGTATAAAGTGAGCAATCTTGATTTTAAAGGATGGCTGATTGCAAACGGTCACAAGCAGTATGAACTTGCTGAACTGTTAGGGCTGACAAAAACAACGCTCAACAAGAAATTGAACGGACATAGCGAGTTCACTATTTCACAGGTGAAAAAAATCTGTGAACACTACCACATCAGTGCAAATATTTTTTTATGATGGGCGTTGCAAATATGCAACAGAAAGGGGTAAAACAAATGAAAAAGCAGAAAACTACAAAACTTAGCCAAGTGTTAAAGCACTTGCAGACTTGCAGGAGCATCACACAGAAAGAAGCAATCGAATTGTATGGGGCTTACAGATTGTCGGACATTATCTTCAAGCTGAGAAAGAGCGGCTACGTAATCACGGCAATCACAGAAACAAAGAAAGACAGAAACGGCAACACAAGCAATTTTGCGAGGTACGTTTTGAAGGCAAGCGAGTTATGAAGCAAGAGCCGAAGGTAATTAACATCCTTGCAAACGGGGAAAGAGTATCAAGTATCGAGGGAAAAGTAATTCCAAGCAACAACGCAGTGTATGAACAGGTATTGAAAGGAGCAAAGAAAAAATGAAAAAAATCACAATCGGCTTTTTGTTACTGGTAATCGGGATGGCATCAGTTGACAGTGCGTCACAGGTTGCACCGTTGGCGCTCATGGCAGTAGGTATGGTGCTTATGTACAGAGGGGGCAAAAATGAAAAACTTTTTTAAAGCAATCATAGCATTTTTGATCGTGTTCACTTTTGTAGCAATTCCGATTAAAGCAACATCGAAAGTTCCGAAGGAAGTGAAAGCCGCTTGTGAGAAGTGGGGCGAAGAGTACGGGATATGTCCCGAACTACTTGAATCAATCGCTTATGAGGAAAGCAGGTACACGGCAGACGCAAAGAGCAAGGATGGTAGTTGCCTAGGCTTGATGCAGATACACAAAGCAAGCCACAAGCAACGTATCAAGAATTTAGAGATTAAAGATTTATACGACGTAGACGACAATGTGCAGGTAGCTACGGACTATCTCGCGGAGTTGTTCGAGGAATACGAGGAAGTAAGCACAGTATTGATGATATACCACGGGGAAAAAGACGCGGTAAGGAAAGGTGAGCAGGGGATTGTAAGTAGATACGCAAAGAAAGTATTGAAACGAAGTGAAGCATTAGAAAGACAACACGGAAAGTAAAAACAAAGGGGTGACGTTATGAATCTTGAATTTAGGAAGTTGAAAGCGTCGGAGATTGACGCAAGAGTGGCAACAGTAACAGCGAAGGGTTGTAGCTTACTGCTCTACAAGGATGCAAGGGTAGACCAAAAGGTACTTGATGAAACGGTGGGCGCGTTCAATTGGGAGCGTTCACACGAAGTTATCGACGGCAATCTGTATTGCACCGTAAGGATATACGACGACGACAGAAAAATGTGGGTAGCAAAGCAGGATGTAGGAACAGAGAGTTACACAGAAAAGGAAAAAGGACAGGCAAGCGACAGCTTCAAACGCGCTTGTTTCAATTGGGGAATAGGGCGCGAGTTATACACAGCCCCGTTTATATGGATAAGTGAAGGTGATTGCAAGATTGAGCAGAAGAACGGCGGCGGCTACACAACACGCGATACCTTCAAAGTTACTTCAATCGCATACGATCAAGACGGAAATATCAACCACTTGGAGATTAAAAACAACAAGACTCACAAAGTATGCTACCAGCTTGGATGCAAAGAGATTAACGACTATATCAGCATGAAAGAGCAAACGATACTTGCTGGAATGGTTAAAGACAAGGGTTATGAGGTAGAGGAAATCTTTCCGAAGGGCTTAAACCTCACGACAGAACAGTATCTACAAGCTATTGAAACAATCAAAAAGTTAAAGGCGAAGAAATGACGGGCAATACTCAGCAAGTGCTAATGTGGCTATTCGATATGGATAAAGACGCGGTATGGGACATAGAGCCGCACAAGGAAAACAAAGGGCGAAGCCTTACGGCAAACCGCTATTTTCATCGTTTAGTCGGGCTACTTGCAAAGGGTGAGGGCGTGAGCTTTTTCAGAAAGAAAAATGAATTGATATTGCACTACGGGGTGCAGGACTTCGAGAGAGACAAGGAAGGAAAACTCATTATTGAGTACCTTGCAGACAATGACGACTACAAGAACCACGAAACCAAACACTATTACCCGACGCAGTACGGAGGCGAGATTAAAGGGGTAACGGTTCGGGCGTTCCTGCTGATGATAGGCACACACAAATATACATCACAGGAAATGGCGCACTTAATCGAGGAAACACGAAACCAATGTTTAGGCTGTGGGCTATCGAGAGAAGAAGTAGAGACATTCGAGGAAAGACGACTAATGGAGGGGCTGAAATGCACAAAAGAACAAAAGCCGTAGCCATTACGAAAGAAGTTAGAGAAGCAGTTGAAAGACGCGACGGAGGGTGTTGCATCTTCTGCGGACACGCAGGAAGGGGCGAAGCTCATTACATCGGCAGGGCGCAGGGCGGGTTAGGAGTTGAAGAGAATATTGTAACAGCTTGCCGATTCTGTCACGGGGAAATGGACAACGGGAAAAACACAAAGATATACAAAGAAAAAGCGCGAGATTATTTGATGCGACATTATCCCGATTGGGATGAAAAGAAATTGATATACAGCAAATGGTAAATAGTCCTTTTGGTGGCTGGAATTTATCACAGAACGAAAGCCCTTAAAATATCAGACTACGCGAGCGGCGGCGCAGAATACCGCCGCATAGGAGGTAAAAAGTGAAAAGGTTTAATATAACCGTTCCAATAACGCCCGTACCAAAAGCAAGACCGAGATTCACAAGAGCTGGGCACACATACACACCGAAAAAGACAGCAGACTATGAAAAAGCGATTGCGGCAGTATGGCGGCAGGTAACAAAGAATTTCAAATATGATCGTGAGCAACCTCTATACGTCAACTTGGTTTTTGGACTTCCAATAGCCAAGAGTACGCCGAAGGGCAAAGCGGAGCAGATGGCACAGGGCGTTATAAGGCACACTAAGAAACCCGACGCGGATAACTTAGCTAAAGCCGTAATGGACGCTTTGAACGGGGTAGCGTGGGAAGATGATAGCCAAGTGGTGAGAGTAAGCATCTTTAAGGAATACGCGAAAGAACCGTATGTATACATCTATATTCACGATGATGCAGAGTAGGGGGAAACATGGAAAAACGGACATTCTTAATGTACAGCGAGTGGCAACCGCTTTTAGAGGGAATGAGCGATGAGCAAGCAGGACAGTTATTCAAGAAGATATATGCGTATCAGACGGGGAATGAATACGAGATACAAGACGCTTTAATTCTTGGAGTATTCAACATGATAAAGGCTAAGTTTGACGCGGATAGAAAACTATACGTTGAGAAATGCGAACGGAACAAGCTGAACGGAGCAAAAGGCGGCAGACCTAAGAAGCAGGAAAAACCCAAAGAAACCGAACGGTTAACAGAAAAACCGAAAGAGCCGCCAAAGAAAGAAACACCGAAAAAGAACGAGTACGGCGAGTATCACAACGTAAAGCTGACAGAGCAGGAACACACAAAACTTAGCGAGAAATTCGGAGAAGGAAAGACAGCCGAAGCAATCAAGATTCTTGATACGTATATTGAGAGTTTGGCACCTGCGAAAAAGAAAGAGTATTTGAAGAAAAACCACAACTTATGTATGCAGAATTGGGTATATGGGGAAGTGGACAAGAGAAAAGGACAGACCAAGCCGCAAGCACCGAAGAACAGCTTCAATAACTTCCAGCAAAGAGGTTATGACTTCACGGCACTTGAGCGGCAGTTGGTAGAGAACTATTAACGGTAACACTTATGAGGGGAAAGGGTATTTTGTTATGAAATGTGAAAATTGCGGACAGGAAATTGAAGGTTTGTACGTGAAATACGACGGCAAGTACTTTTGCAGGCACGACGACGACAAGTGTTTAAAAGAGTACTTGTACGACAAGACAGACGGCGAGTGCGAGTACGGCACCATGTACGGCGGTGAAGAAGTAGCACTTTCGCCAAGCTGGACAGAAGGTTATTTAGGAACATTAGGCATGAGCAAGAAAGACTTTTTCTGAGAAAGGTGGTGAAAATGAATATCTGCACAATTATAGCTTTAGCACTTGGATGTGTATTTATTGGAATGATGTTGATTGAATTGCAAATACTGATGATGCAAAAGAGGTTGTGGGAGAAAGAAGGGAGATAAGAGGGATGGGAAAAGTAGACGGACGGAGTAAAGGGCATAAGCCAAGCGAAAGAACACGGAGAGCACATAAAAACATAGCTGTGAGCTTGGGAAAGTCACGGGAACAGCAGGAGCTTGAACGCATGGAGCTGTCAGAAGCGTTTTTAAGACCACCGTACCAATACACCAGCATTGAGAACGATTATATTTCAAGGCTTCATGAAAACGACTATCTGAAAGACAGAAAAGCAAGGCTTTATTAAGGGAGGGTATAGAGGATGAACGAAAGAGAGTTAAGGGCATGGTTTAAGCAGGTAAGAAAAGAGCGTTACGAAATCGAACATTTGAAAGAGTTAATCAACACAGCGAAAACGGGGTTACTTCCTTCGGGTATTCGATATGATCGTGACAAGATACAGACAAGTCCCGACGATACCATGAGCAAGGTTATGGCAAAAGCCGTTGATATGCAGAGGGAGCTTGAAAACAGCATAGCGGAGTTGCAGGAGCGCCACATAAAAACAGAACAGCTTATTACAAGGCTTGATAACAGCGACGAAAGAGAGGTACTGAGGTATTACTACTTGGATAGTAACAACGGCGTACCGCTTACATGGGAGCAGGTAGCAATAAGAATGAATTTTGCAGTAAGGCACGTTCACCGAATACACGATAGAGCACTTGTAGACCTGGTGCAGAAAGGGGCGTAAATGACTTACACGCAAATCATAGCAATAGCAATTACCGTTATCGCAGGGCTTGTAATATTCCCTGCGGTGACAGATGCAATCATAGCCGCACTATTAACGGCAAAAGAAGCACTTGAAACGATGCGAGAAGGGCTGATTTTGAAGCGTAAACAGTTGGAACAGGAGAACAGGAAGGGGGTAAAGAAAAATGTTTCTAACGGCACAAGAAAACGTGTTTCTGCACACAGCGATAAGGCATGAGATAAACGATTATCCACACAAGAGGGAGACACTTGAACGCATCCGAGAGAAGATAGCGAAGCAGGAGGGGCAAAAGTACGGACAATGGATCCCTGCAAGTCACGACCCATACGACAAAGTTAAATTCTATCGGTGTTCAAAATGCAATCGCTTAATATCAATATCACCGTGCTATGAAGTTGGAAAGAGCCTTGACGAGTTCCCATACTGCCATTGTGGGGCAAAGATGAACGGGGGTGCAGAATGACACATAGACTTAAGATTTTAAAGCCGTACTTTGAAGCGGTTGCGACAGGAGACAAAACCTTTGAGCTTAGGAAGGACGACAGACCGTACAAGATAGGCGACACACTTGTGTTAACGGAGATAGGAGCAAAAGAAGTGCCGACAGGGCGAGTGATAAAGAAGAAAGTCGGGTATATCCTCAGAGATTGCCCCGAATACGGGTTATTTAGAGGGTATTGCATATTAAGCTTGATATAAGGGGGGTGAGAAATGAAGGTATTAGCACTATTTTTGATCGTGACCGATTTATGGTATGCGTTCTACGTAATGAACAAAGCACGTAAGGGGAAAGCCAGCGCAGAGGACATTATATGTTGCATGGCGTTGTTTGTAGCAAACGTAATATTTGCGACCTGCTTATAACAGGGAGGGTATAGGATGGAGATAACTATTTTTATGTTAATACGGGCAAGAATAAAAAAGTTTCTCGGTATAACATCACCGACACAATACATTCACGGTTACAAGTATCAATATGATTATCTGAAAGCACTAAAAAAGGAATGGGAGGACAACGGATGGATGCGTTAATCATCGGAGCAGTTTTGATAATGTCTTGTGTAATAATCGGAATTACATTGTCAGAAATGCAGAGACTTAATAAGGAGTGCGACGACCTGCGGAAAGAGCTTGAAAAAGTAGAGACACAGAGGGACGCAGAGAACACACGACACAAGAGCTTACAGAAAGCACTTAGGGATAGGCTGGAGGAAGTAAGAGAAGCATTGAACGCACCGACCACAAAAGATGTCGTGTACAGTACAACAGGGTTAAAACTGTTACGCTTCAATTACTGCATGAGATACGGTGAAAGAAAAGACCTTGAGGAAAAATACCCCACCATGGGAGAAGGGGCAAGGCGATTAAAAGCACAACAAGTTATCATGCCGCAGGTAATGACAGAGGTTGAGAAGCGTATCACAGAGAGCTTCGACGCAAGGCATTTAGAAACGACATACGCGGTTGATATATGGGTAAGAAGTCAGTAAATGTCACTGTAAAGCATGATACAATAAGAGGGTAAAGAAATCACAAGTCACCATAACAGACACCCCAAATGTTTTACCTCCTACACATACAAAAGCACAAGAGAGGGCATCACCTACACGGTGGTGCTTTTTCTTATGCGAAAAACATGAGGGGAGACAGAGAGGGAGTAAGTTATGCCAAGAAAACCAACAGGGAAACCCAATGGGCGACCTTTAACAGAGATAGATAAGAAAGAGTTTGAAGGATGTTGCAAGATACTATGCACCAAGAATGAGATATGCGACATATTCAGTATAAACGAACAAACATTAACGGCATGGTGTAAACGCGAGTACGGAATGAGTTTTTGTGATGTATATAAAAAGTTCTCGTCGAACGGTAAAAAGTCACTCCGCAGATACCAATTTGAACTAGCAGAGAAAAACCCGACAATGGCGATATGGCTTGGTAAGAATCTGTTAGGACAAAAGGACGAGGTTGCTATAGATCATGGCGGCAATGAATTACTAACCGCTTTAACTGACTTAGCAAGAAAGAACATGAACAATGATTAAGTTCAGCCCAAAGCAAGAAGCATTTATCCTTGATAAATACGACCACACATTTGAAGTGTGCGAGGGTACACCACGTGGCGGAAAGACATTTGCGGCAACATCACGTTATGCTATGCACGTATTAGCAAGCCGCGATACATCACATTTAGTTGTTGGTTATTCATCCGAACAGGCTTACCGATTGATATTTGACGGTGACGGGTTCGGACTTACACATATATTTAAAGGATTTTCGAGAGTATCACACGACGATTCGGGAGCGCATTTACTTGTTACCTGCCCCGATGGTTCAATAAAGAAAATCTATTGGAAGGGTGGCGGCAAAGCTGACAGCCACAAAGCTATCACAGGTATGTCGCTAGGCTCGGTTTACTTCTGCGAAATCAATCTATTACACATGGATATGATACAGGAGTGTTTCCGAAGAACCTACGCCGCTAAAGACAGATGGTTAATAGCTGACCTTAACCCACCAGCACCGAAGCATCCTGTTATTACGCAGGTATTTGAAGTACAAGATACCAAATGGACGCATTGGACTTGCCATGATAACCCCGTTTTAACTCCACAGAGGTTGAAGGAAATCGAAGAAGCGTGTAGTAAATCACCGTTTCTTTATAAGCGTGATTGGCTTGGAGAACGAGCAATACCACAGGGCGTTATCTATTTCATGTTCGACCAAAACAAGCACGTTCTTAATTATATTCCCGACCGCTTCCAACCGATTGAAATGTATTTCGCAGGTGACGGAGGAACAACGGACGCAACATCAATCGGATGTTATATCGTATGTGATGCAGGAAACCCGATAGCAGGTTCACACTACTACGTACTACTCCGTGTTGGTAATTGGCATTACGACAAAGGCAATATGGCAATGTCAGACCAAGCAAAACACATTGTAGGCGAGTTTATCCCTTATATGCGCGGTAAATACCGTATGAGAGAATCAAGCATATTTATTGACCCTGCTTGCAAAGCATTACGCCTTGAAATCGAAAAATTAGGGCTTATGACGCAAGGGGCTGACAATAACGCACATGATATCAAGGGAACTGTAAAAGGGCTTATGTGTGGCATAGAAATGGCACAGGGAGCGCTTACAAATAACCGTATCTTATTTGTTGATGATGATAGATACGGAATGGCTCCGTTAATGACAGAGTTCGGACTATACTGCACAGATGATCGTGGCGTGCCAATAGACGCATATAACCATTGCTGTGATGAATTTAGGTATGGCGTTAATTACTTTCTAAAGCAATACGGCCTATGGAATTGATGATAATTAATATATTATCGTTATTCCGTTAATGTGGTTAGATAAAACCACGGTGTTATATCCGACAAAACGATAATATTTTAAAGGTTGCAATAATGCAACGGCAGTATACAAGCGGCTTTAAGAGCAAAATTGATTTATTTTAATAAATGGGCGGTAAACCATGAAAGTATTCGAGAGGTTCAAGAAACTTATGAGCGACTTAAACAACAAAGTAATAGCAACGGCGGCAGATATGAAAGCATCGAAAGAGTTTAAAGATGTTTTCGAGCTTGGCGGCGTTCCTGCTTACAATCAGTTCTATAATTTCGGGATATTCCCGTGGAAATACGTTTACAGAGGATTCTATAAGGCATGGCACGTTATTAAAGCGCCTACTATTGCCAATCCCGAAGCGGTAAGGCAGGTTAGCTACTTGAACATGGCTAAAGCGGTTACAAGTGAACTTGCTGGGATGGTTTGGACAGACCAATGCGAGGTTAACTTATCAACAAACGGCGTTGATGATGTGGAAAACGACACACTGCACGCTTTTGTAAACGCTGTGCTTGAGAAGAACAACTTCAATGTAAAAATGCTTGAAGCAATCGAACAGGCGGCGGCACTTGGCGGCGAAGCCTTAAAGGTTTGGTATGAAGTCAAGTACGATGCAGACGGCAACGAGATACCCGATAGCGGAGAGATTAAGATAGGCTATTGCATGGCAGACCAATTCGTACCGACTTCATGGAACAATGCCGAAGTAACCGAGGGCGTTTTTGTTGACCGAAAAGCAAAAGGCGGTTATTACTACACCCGTCTTGAGTGGCATAATTGGAACGGCACAACCTACGAGATAAGAAACGAGCTTTACAAGTCACAGATTAAGCCTAACGGAGAAACACAAGATATACTCGGCTTTAGATACCCTCTGAACGCCGTATATCCTCACATAACCGAATGGGCGAAACTTCCTGTTAGTAAATCATTGTTCAGTTACTTTAGAACGCCTACAGCAAACAACCTTGACGATAACAGCCCGTTAGGAGTTTCGATATACGCTAACGCTATGGACACGTTACACGCGCTTGATATTGCCTATGATTCATTCGTAAGAGAGTTCAGACTAGGCAAGAAGCGTATCATTGTTCCTGCGCGAATGATAAAAACTGTTACTGATCCCGTGACGGGTAAACTTGTTAGATACTTCGACGCAACAGACGAGACATACGAAGCATTTAGCACTGACGACCCCGACAGTTTGAAGATACAGGATAACAGCGTAGCACTTCGAGTTGATGAACACGTAGCAGGAATAAACGCCTTGCTTAATATCCTGTGCTTACAGACGGGCTTATCTGCATCAACATTCAGTTTCGATGCAAAAGGCGGCTTAAAGACAGCAACAGAGGTTGTATCTGAGAACAGCAAGACATATAAGACCGTAAAGAACTTCCAAAACATGATTAAACCCGCAGTTGTTCGTCTTGTAGAGAACATCATAGCAGTTGCTTCAATATACGACCTGCAATATGACGGGGTAAGCGTTTCAGAGCTTGCTAAGAGCGGTTATGAAGTTGCTGTGGTTATTGACGACGGTATCACGCAGGACAGACAGACGAACATCAACGAGGGCATTCAGCTTGTCAATGCAAAGCTGATGTCAAAAAAGAAGTTCTTAACAGACCCGAAATACGGACAGGGATTGACTGAGGAACAGGCAGACGCAGAGCTTGAGCAGATAGCGCGAGAAGGACAAGTGAACGCGATAAACGTTGATATGATGCAGATAAATACTGCGGAGTGATAAGCCATGACACCACAGAGAATTGCGGACATATCCGAACCAATAGAACAGCTTTACAGTGATTTGACCGACGAACTGTTAATCAATATTGCAAAGCACCTGTCAAAATCAACGGCAACATGGACAGCCCTGCATGAAATTGAAACCTTGCAGGAAATGGGGCAACTCACCGAAGAAAACATAAAGATAATCAATGACTACGTAAAGAGGATGCCACAGGAAATCAAAGACGCTATGAACGAGAGCCGACTTGAAGCACTCGGAGAGATAGAGAAGAAGTTAGCAGACGCGGCGGCAGATGGTTATTTAACACAGCCCGTTACGGATGGAACTGTGGAAGTTGTACAGGCACTTAGTAACCAAGCCGCAGACCAATTGAACTTGGTTAATCAGACAATGCTTAATTCGAGCTTACAAGCCTATCAAACAGGGGTTTACGAATTTAGGCAGGAAATGAACAACCTAGCAATCAAGACGATAGAAACAGAGCAACAGTTAGATATTGCTCAAAACGAGCTTAATAAGGCGGCGGGACAAGTAGTAGCTGGAACTGAAAACAGGACGGTAGCACTCCGAAAGTGCATACGAAAGCTGAATGATGCAGGTATCATCGGCTACTACGACCGCCTTAACAGAGCATGGACAGCCGAAGCATACGTGAACATGAACATAAGAACCACGGTTCACAACACATACATACAGAGTGTCAAGACACGACAACAAGAATACGGTACAGACGTTTTTCAAGTATCAAGCCATGCAGGAGCAAGACCACTTTGCTATCCATATCAAGGCAAGTTCTATTCATGGAGCGGAAGAAGCGGCGAGATAACATTGGGTGACGGGAAGAAATACCCGTTTGAACCGATAAGCGTTACAAGCTACGGAGAACCTGCGGGGCTGTTCGGGATTAACTGTGGTCATGTTCCGTACCCTATGATAAATAACGTTTCTGAACCCGTTAAGGAGGATATACCAAATGAAGAAGCAAATACACGAGAATATCAAGAAAGCCAAGAGCAAAGGCTACTAGAACGCCAAATAAGGAACGCAAAACGAGAGGTTGAGCTACTTGGCGACCTTGCGGAAGAAAAGGACGTTGAACGAGTTAAACGCGCACAAGCAAGGATGCGAGAGTTTATAAAGGAAACAGGAAGGACACGACGTTATGATCGTGAGCAGATAGTCACACAGAGAAACAAGGTTGTGCAGTATCGACCTAAGATTAACAAATGAAAGAGAGGTTTTACAGATGGAATGTACACACGCAGTTGAGCATCTTGTAGGTACAAAAGACGGTATCAAGTGCAGGAATTGCGGCAAGATGTTTGCAACATTTGCAGAACTTGTAGCAGACAGACCGAAGAAGCAGGAAAAGAAAGTCGAAGCACCTGCGGAAGAGGTAGCAGTTGAAACACCTGTGGAGAAGCCGAAGAAAAGCACCAAGAAAGGGGCTAAGTAATGGAAGATAAGATAATAGAACAGAAATGGGAAGATGGAGCGTTAGCAGATATAGCCGACGCTTTAGACAGAGCAAGAGGGGTTGTTAAGAC
>ERZ808027.4-NODE-4-length-25340-cov-3.323952_pt1 | contig 25340 bp, 13 predicted proteins | sample MGYA00380183_ERZ808027 | MGnify/ENA primary metagenome ERZ808027 (study PRJEB31490, sample SAMN06133374) | cow dung metagenome | isolation source: H7 | host: cow | place: China: Chengdu | collected 2015-05 ...
TTAAAAAAACAAAATTTACCTTCATTATCGGCTATCAGCAGTTTGCAGTCATAAATCCACATCTGACAACTGTCAAAAGCCGACAAACAACAGTCAATGCAAGTTTCCCTGAGAACAAAAGCCGATATGCGGGATTTTATGCGTATCTTTGCAGTAATCTAAAGGAGATTTGACAATGTTAAAACATTTGGAGAATTTGCGACAATGGCTCAAGGGGGAATTAAAGACCGATTCTATCAGTAGAATACTTTATTCTACCGATGCGTCTGCTTATCGTGAGGAGCCTTTGGCTGTTTTCATTCCATGCGAAGACTATGAGAATGATATAAGACTTTTGTTGCAATTCTGCAAAGACCACAATACTTTCATTATCCCAAGGGCTGCCGGCACTTCTCTTGCGGGTCAGGTTGTCGGAAAGGGAATTGTGGTCGATGTAAGCAAGAATCTGAACAAGATAATCGAAATAAACGAGAAGGAACATTGGATAAGAGTACAGCCGGGTGTGGTTTTAGAAGAGTTAAACAGGAGTTTGAAACCCTACGGTTTGTTTTTCGGTCCTGAAACCTCAACGGCAAATCGCTGTTGCATTGGAGGAATGGTGGGAAACAATTCCTGCGGTCTGCATTCTTTGGTTTATGGCTCTGTAAGGGAGCATTTGCTGGAAGCAGAGGTGATATTGGCAGACGGAAACAAAGTTCTGTTAAAGCAACTTAGCAAAGAAGAATTTGAAAACAAGACTCTGCAAAACGATTTGGAGGGAAGGATATACAAATACATAGCCTCTGTTTATTCAAAGCAAGAGATAAGACAATTGGTTGCTGATTCGTTTCCCGATAAGGAAGTTACAAGACGTAATAACGGCTATGCCTTGGATTTTTTGTGTGATTCCGACTCCCCAAACCTTGCTAAGTTATATTGTGGCAGCGAAGGGACTCTGGCTTTTGCCACAGAGTTAAAACTAAATCTCGTTCCACTTCCGCCAAAGTATAAAGCACTTTTGTGTGTTCACTTTTCAAGACTGCAAGATAGCTTTACGGGCAATTTAATCGCTCTTCGACATAATCCGATGGCTGTCGAGCTGATGGATAACAATATTATAGAGGCGGCTTATCGCAATCCTGCTCAACGAAACAACACTTTCTTTATAAAAGACAAGCCTCAAGCGATACTGATCATCGAATTTGCTTTCGATAGCGAAGAATCGCTCGATGTTTGTTTGAATGAAACGATAGAAGACTTCAAATCGGAAGGCACAGCTTATGATTTCAGCATAGTTAAAGGCGAAGATATTTCAAAGGTTTGGGGAGTTAGAAAAGCAGGCTTAGGACTTTTGACTAATATTCCGGGAAGTAAGAAACCTGTATCGGTGATTGAGGACACCGCTGTCAATCCTCAGAAACTGCCCTCTTACTTAGAAGAATTTCAAACGATATTAGACAAATATAAACTCAAATGTGTGTATCACGCACACATAGCAACGGGAGAGCTACACTTGCGTCCGGTTTTGGATTTGAAGGATTCATCGGACGTAATCTTGTTTCGAAAAATCAGTAATGACATTGCGTTATTGGTAAAGAAGTATGGAGGCTCTTTAAGTGGCGAACACGGAGACGGACGTTTGAGAGGAGAATGGATTCCTTTGATGTACGGCGAACAGATTTACGATTTGATGAAGCAAATGAAGAATCTGTGGGACGAGAACAGGGTTTTCAACATAGGAAAGATAGTTGAAACGCCTCCAATGGACAAATTCCTAAGATATGAGAACGCTTCGCAAAGGCAAATCAAGACTTACTTTTCTTTCAATAAGGAATTAGGCTTGCAAAATGCTGCAGAGCAATGCAATGGTGCCGCCGACTATCGCAAAAGTCAATTTATAGGCGGGCTAATGTGTCCTACGTTCAAGCAAAGCAAAGATGAAGCGGACACGCCTCGTGCAAGGGCAAACATAATTAGGGAATTGCTTTCATTCTCTCAAGAAAAAGACCCATTGCAATCTGAATTGATTAAAGCAGTGTTAGATAACTGTTTGATGTGTAAAGCTTGTAAGAATGAATGTCCTTCAAACGTCGATATATCTAAGCTAAAGAGTGAAGCCTTACAGCATTATTATGACGCCAATGGCTATAATGTAAGCACTCTTTTGGTGAGTTATCTTCCACGTTTGCAGGCTATGGCGAGCATTGCACCGTTTCTCTATAATTGGGTAGTGTCTTGCGATTTCACTTCCAAGATATTGAAGAACATTTTGTGCTTTGCTCCTGAGAGAACTTTACCTAAGATACATAATTGCAACTTTGAGAAAGAAATAACGAAACATTCCCAAAAGTCTTTCAAGAAAACGATTTATCTATTTATCGATGAATTCTCTCGATACCAAGATACAGAGATTGCAAAGACCACTATAAAGCTATTTTCTGTCTTAGGGTACAAGGTAAAGAAAGCTCCAATAAAGGATAGCGGTAGGACGGCAATCAGTAAGGGTATGTTGAAAAGGGCAAAGCAAATTGCAAACAAAAATATCAAGACATTGCTGCCGCTAATCGACGAAACAACTCCTTTGGTCGGTATTGAACCGTCTGCAGTTTTGAGTTTCAGAGATGAATATCCCGATTTGGTGAACTCTGACATTAGAAAGCTGACGCAAAACACCTATTTGTTTGACGAATTCTTTGCTAAGGAGATAGAAAACGGCAATATAGACAGTTCTTACTTTACAAAAGAACCTCAACATATTATTCTACACGGACATTGTCAGCAAAAGGCATTGATAGGTACTAAATTCATGGAACGAATGCTTAGTTTGCCTGAACACTATTCCGTAGATGTTATTCCAAGTGGCTGTTGCGGTATGGCAGGGAGCTATGGCTACGAACGGAAACACTATGATATGAGTAAGAAAATTGCTCACTCTGTTTTGATTCCTGCAATCGAGAAAGCGGATTCTGATACTATCATAGCAGCTCCGGGTACGAGTTGCAGAGAACAAATAAGCCACTTCTCAAAACGAAAAGCTCAACACCCGATAGAGGTATTATATAACGCAATTGTAAACATTAAATAATCGAACTTATGAATCGACTTTACCATAAAATGCTTCAAGTGATTGACAAGTTTATGTCGAACAGATATATCCCCACATGGGTTATCGCAAGCATTGATGCAGCCATTGTAATCTTGTCAGTATTCATCTCTGGCTTTCTTATAGACATAAAAGAGCAATGGTTCAATTTCCCTTTTGACAATTACTCAATACGATTCATCGTTTTGACCGTATGTTGCACCATTCTGAGTTTGCATCTTTTCAAAATACATCGCAGCGTCATAAGATACTCATCTTTTAGCGATATGATGAGGATTTTACTCGCCATATCCTCAACAGCTGTTTTGATTTTAATCGGGAATTTCTTGTACAAACTCAACTATGACAAAGACTACATTCCTAAAGAGTTGATTTTAGTGAATGCCTGTGTTTGTTTCATCGGCTTATTTATGTTTAGAATGTTTGTGCGTTGGCTTTTTGAAAAAGCATATAAAGCCGGCGTCAATACAGAGCTAAATACCCAAGTGATAATCTTTGGAGCCGGAAGAACAGGTACTGCAACTGCCAACACACTCGTAAGTGCCTCAAGAAAATATTATATAAAGGGTTTCATAGATGATGATCCTAATTTACGCGGAAAAACAATCATGGGGCAGAAAATTTACCCTCGTGATAAGCAAGAGTACTTAATCAAGTATAAAGACGTAGATCAGTTAATTATTGCTACGAATAGAATCAGCACCGAGAGAAAAAACGAAATCTTTGAGCTGTGTCATGCCAATGGGGTGAAGGTTCTGACTGTCCCTCCAATAAAGACTTGGACTGATGGCAAATTGCAAGACCACCAAATAAAGGAAATCCAATTGGAAGACCTGTTGGGACGTGCCGAAATTACGATTAACCGCGACCTTATCGAGCAACAAATCAGCGGAAAGACGATTCTGATAAGCGGAGCGGCAGGAAGCATCGGTAGTGAGATAGTTCGACAACTTGCACGCTTTTCTGTACGTCTTGTTCTTTTGGATCAGGCTGAGACTCCTATGTATCACATCGAGAATGAGCTGAATGACAAATTCCCTTCGGTTGAAAAAGATATTGTAATAGCCTCTGTAACGGACCAAAACCGCCTTAGAGAGATTTTCAATAAGTATAAACCGCATATAGTCTTCCATGCAGCGGCGTATAAGCACGTTCCGATGATGGAACGAGAGCCTTACCAAGCTGCAAACAACAATATAATAGGCACAAAGTACATTGCAGACATCTCGATGGAGAATAAGGTCGAGAAATTCATTATGATATCGACCGATAAGGCTGTAAACCCAACCAATGTCATGGGAGCGAGCAAGCGATATGCCGAAATATATATACAACACTTGAATCTGTTGAGCGGAAACAAGACAAAATTCATCACCACTCGTTTTGGTAACGTATTGGGTTCAAATGGCAGCGTGATACCTCGATTCAAAGAACAAATAAGATTAGGAGGTCCGGTAACAGTTACTCACCCTGACATCACACGTTACTTTATGACCATTCCCGAAGCAAGTCGTCTTGTTTTGGAAGCAGGAACCATGGGTAACGGAGGGGAAATTTTCTTGTTCGACATGGGAGAACCGGTTAAGATTTTATCGCTTGCAGAAAGAATGATTAAGCTTTCGGGACTCAAACCCGAAGAACAAATCAAGATTACTTTCTCAGGACTTCGTCCGGGCGAAAAACTGTATGAAGAATTGCTGACAAAGAAAGAGGACATCTTGCCTACATATCACAAAAAGATATATATAGCAAAGACAGAGGTCGTAAACTCGGAAGAAATCGACAACTGCATGGAAGAATTGCAAGCAATACTGTCCGAAAACAAAGAAAACCAAGACATAAACATCGTAAGGAACATAAAACGTTTGGTTAAGACTTTCAAAAGCAACAATAGCGTTTACGAGGAATTAGATAATGCAAATGAGAAATAAGAAACTGCTTATCGCAGGCGAACCAAAGAGTATAAATACTCAAAGATTGAAGTCTATGTTTGTCGGAAAGTTCGAGCAAATCGAGATTACCGAAGGTATTGATTTCAGTTTCAAAAAATTTTTCAAAGCATTCTTTGCCGTAAAACGCCTTTTGAAGCGTTATCAGCCCGATTTGATTATTCTATATCAAGTAAACCTCACTGCATTTGTTGCAGCCCTTGCAAAGAAAAAAGGAATTCCCACAATAGCTATTGCAATCGGCAGCGACGTTCTTCTGATGCCTAAACGCGGTTGGCTTTTCAAAAAGATATTATCCTACACCCTGCAACACTCTGACGCATTCAGTGCGAACACTCCTTATCTGATGGAGCAGATGAAAAGATACAGCAAATGCGAAAAGCCATCTGTTTTATCTCATCTTGGAATCATTCCTATCAAAGCAGTGGAAAAAGAAAACATTGTCTTTTCCAATCGTCTCCATAAACCGTTGTACAGAATAGAGGATATAATCCGAGCTTTTGCAAACTTCGTTTCTATGCCTGAATACAAAGATTGGAGATTGATTGTTGCGGCAGAAGGAAATGAAAACAAATTGAAAGAGTTGGCAAACAGCCTTGGCATAGTCAGGAAAGTGGAATTTGTCGGTTGGCTTTCAAGTGAAGAGAACGCAAAATACTATGCAAAAAGCAGAATTTTTGTATCCATTCCTCAGAGTGACAGCATGCCGACAAGCTTACTTGAAGCCATGAGTGCCGGTTGCATTCCTGTGATTTCTGATCTTCCCTCTTACCGGGGTCTTGTCGAGCATGGACGCAATGCATTGGTGGTTTCGGACGAGGAAATCAGATCCGGAGATTATCTGCATAAAGCATTTGAACTCGATACTGAGGTTTTGATACGAAACAACAAAGTTTTCACAGACGAATTTGCCACCATAGAAAGCAACAAACAAAGATTGTGGGATTTGGTTGATAAGATAAGTTTGTAGATCTTTGTTTCAACAAAATGATTTGCGAAAAGAAAATATTAAAACAAAGAAAGAGATTCCTGAAATCAAGATCTATTTTTGACATTCCTTATTCAGGCTGATTACTTGATTATCAAGACTTATATCAACCGAATATAAAGCAATTGGAGTTTTATAACAGCGTCTGTATTGTATGAATCAATGTAATATTTTCCTAATTTTGCATCTCTAATAAGAATTTTCAAGTGAACAGATGGCGAAGCAAATTGCAAATATTATCACCGGATGTCGTATTCTTGGCAGTATTTTGTTGCTGTTCTTTCCTATATCTTCATTAGAGTTTTATATCACATATCTCTTCTGTGGTTTTAGTGATATGATAGATGGATCTGTTGCAAGAAAGACAAATAGTAATAGTAGTTTTGGAGCAAAATTCGATACAATTGCAGACTTTATTTTCATGATAATTGTTTGCTATAAATTGCTTCCTGCAATTCATATACCGCTGTGGGAGTGGATATGGATTATCGTAATTACCATTATCAAATTGAGTAATATTATTTGGGGGCTTATTAGAACAAAATCTTTAATATCTATACATAGCACTCTCAATAAAGTTACGGGGTTCGTTTTGTTTCTTCTCCCTTTAACGATACAGTTTATCGAATTAGAATATAGTCTTTTCGCAGTATGTTTAATTGCGACTTTTGCAGCAATTCAAGAAGGATACTATATCGTAACAGGAGATGAGATTACATAGACGGATGAATTCCAATTTATCGTATTAAGTAATGGGGATAAAAACAAGGTTTTAGGAAAATAAATCAAAGAGGTAATTTTCTTAAACAAAAAAAGAGTTTCCGAATACTCAGAAACTCTTTTCCTTTCCACAAGTGCGGGTGAAGGGACTCGAACCCCCACGCCTCTCGGCACCAGATCCTAAGTCTGGCGCGGCTACCAATTACGCCACACCCGCTTGGAATTTGCGTTTGCAAAGATAGCACTTCTTTTGATTCTGACAAAATTTCAATCAACTTTTTTGTCTATATTTGCAAACGAAACTCTTAACTAACTCTATTTCAATCCCATTTTTTTAACCAACAATGGAGTTATATCTTCACTATCTTCAGAATACCACAATATTCCATTGCTTTCAAAAATGTAAGAATACTTGTTTTCTTGTGCAACTTCTGCAACCACTTTCTTTATTTTCTCAAACAGACCGTTCATAAGCTCGGTTTGTTTGTTTTGTATATCTAAAGAAGCTTGTTGTTGAAAGATTTCCATTCTCTCCATAACGCCTCTTATCTCGTTTTCTTTATTCTTCTTCAAAAGGTCAGTCAATTGATCCTTCTTTGCTTCATACTCTTGAAGTAATCTTGTATACTCATCTTGCATAGATTTCAACTCAGTATCTAATTCTGTTGCATAGTTTTTCAATACTGTTTGAATAGAGTCTGCTTCTGGCATTCTCTTCATCAATTCGCTTGAATTGAAATGTCCTAATTTTACTGATTTTTGTGCGTATAAACTTCCTGTAAGTACACACAATGCTACCAATACCAATACTTGAAATGTTCTTTTCATTCTATTTTTCTTTTGTTTATTATTATTTCAGTTTGCAAAGATACGCTTTTTTAGCGGACTATCATTTTTGTGAACTTATTTTGTAACCCAACTCTGCCAAAACAAGATCGCTTATATCGGTTTTATTATCTACATAAAGTATTGTTGCTCCTCCTGCCTTATCAAATACAACGGAGTAATTTTTCTCTTGTGCAACTTTTTCAATTGCGTTGTATATTCTGTCTTGTATTGGCTTTACAAGTTCGGAACGTTTTTTTGCCAAATCACCATCATTACCACATCTTTGCTTTTGAAGATTCTTCGCTTCTTTTTCTGCTGCTATTATTTCATTTTCTTTTTGTGCTTTAAGATCTGCAGGCAAGATTACAGCCTCAGCTTGAAACGCCTTGTACAATCTGTCAACTGCTTGAAATTTAACCTCAACTTCCTTCTGCCACTGAACAGACACTTCTTCCAATTCCTTTTGTGCTTGTTTGTATTCAGGCACATTACTCAATATATACTCTGTATCAACACACGCATACTTTTGTGCATAACCGCCCAATGAAAGAACGGTAAGCAATAATACAATCAAATATTTCTTCATATCCAAATTTGTTTAATTTATTTCTTTTAATCGATCGAACCATTTATAGAGAAGTGGAAATGAGATCCACTTCCCTTTGGAAAGCCGGGTATTTCGTCGAAACCATATCCCCAGTCTATTCCAAGCGTTCCAAACATCTGCATGAAGATTCTTACACCAACTCCTGCAGAACGATACATCTTGAACGGCTCAAAGCTTTCGAAGTTAGCCCAAGAGTTACCTCCTTCGAAGAATCCTAAAACATAAACCGATGCCATCGGGTTCAAGGTTATCGGATAACGAGCCTCAAAAGTGTATTTATCAAATACCGTTGCTCCGTCTGACGGATTCAAACTTGTGTTGTCATATCCTCTCAACGAAATCAACTCTCTACCATCCAAATTATAACCTGTCAATCCGTCTCCACCGACATAATATCTTTCAAATGGAGAATATCCAACTTCCTTATTATATTGTCCCAAGAAACCAAATCTTGCTCTTGTTGAAAAGACAAGATCATCTACCACATTGAAATACCATGCTGCTTTTACGTTTACTTTATAATACTCCAACCACCTGAAACGTTCAGCAACAGTCATCGATGAATAGTCTTTGTTGTTTAGTAACGAATAAGGCAAAGTCAATTGAGTCGATATTGTTACTTCAGAACCTTGACGCGGATAGATAGGTTGATCAATTGAGTTTCTCGAAATAGTAAAGTTATAATTTATGTTGGTGGAAACTCCTGTCGACATAGCAAAGTTCGGATAGTTCTTTACGTTATATTGCTGGAAAGTTAATCCTTGGCTGAATATGAAATAATCATCCGGCCATTTCAAACGCTTTGCCAAAGAAACAGAAGCTCCAAATATACCCATATAATATTCTCTCGTGCCACCGGTATTCCAATACCCGTCATCCTGATAAGAATAATAAACTCCTCCAGTAAGCGATTGTGGTTTCTTGCCTCCCAACCAAGGTTCGGTAAACGACAAATTAACAAGGGTGTAATACGTTCCATTGGTTTGCACTCTTAAACTCAATCTTTGTCCGTCTCCTGTAGGGAATGGTCTCCACGCATCTTTCTTAAAGAACTTTTGAGTTGAGAAATTGGTCAACGAAATTCCCGCAGAGAAGATTATCATATTTGCTCCCCATCCGCCGGAAACGTCAAAAGTAGAACTTGTTTTTTCTTCCACTTGATAATCTATATCAACCGTTCCGCCCTCTGCGTTAGGTTTTATGTCCGGATTTATTTTTTCAGGATCAAAGTAATTAAGCTGTTGAATTTCTCTTATAGAACGATAAACATTATCACGACTGAAAAGTTCACCCGGGTAAGTCTTCAATTCCCTCATTACAACGTAATCATTAGTTACTGTATTTCCACTGAGTGATACATTTCCTATTCGAGCTTGTTTTCCCTCGTAAACTCTCATTTCGATATCTATCGAATCGTTTTCAACTTTTATCTCGGTAGGAATCACTCTGAAAAACAAATATCCATCGTCTGTATAAAGCGAATAAATATCCGTTCCTGTAGGATCATATTGCAGATTTCTATCCAATAGTTCCTTATTATATGGATCACCTTTATTTATGCGTAATCTCTTGGATAATTCTTCTGAAGAGTACTTTGTATTTCCCACCCATGTGATATCTCTGAAGAAAAACTTATCTCCTTCGTATATCTCCATGTCTATCACGATTTGTTTCACCGGTTTCTTCTTACCAAAGAAGGTTCGCTTGTAAGTATCTATAATATAAACACTGTCTTTTACGATTTTGGCATCGCGAAATCCGTTGTTATAGTATTCATTCAACACAAGCTTTTTATCATCTTGATATTCATCGTCGATAAATCGAGAAGACTTCCAAAATCTCCACCAACGCTGCTCCTTGGTGTTTTTCATTTCTGATCTGACTCTTCTATCCTCCAATTTCGTTAGAGATTCCTCTGACTTCCAACGCTTCCACCACAAATCGTAAAGCTTACTTGACTTTACCAAATTCGTGCTATTACCTGTTATGCTTATTTTACCGATTCGAATCTTCTCACCTTTGTCGATATGAAATTTTAAGAACACTTCATTTCTTTCACCGGTCGTATCTCTGATTTCTTCAATCTCTGTATTAACTGAATAATAGCCCTTATCGGCAAAGTGATCATAAATAATGTTTTTGCAGTTCGTTTTGAGATTCTCTGTTACCACATCACCCGATGCAATGTGCATTTTTTCCTTTAGCTTATCTGCTTCAGCACGTTTAACTCCGAGTATATTCAACGCCAAAAGTCTTGGCTTGGTATCCAATTTATAAGTAAGGAATATTGTTTTCCCTTCAACCTTAGAAACAAGTATCTGAACATCTTCAAATATACCTTGCTTCCATAGCTTATCTATCGCAATACTTATTTTATCGCTTGGAATAAATATTTTCTCTCCGACGGAGATTCCCGACAAAAGAATCACAGAATTATGATCCAAATGATCAGCTCCAAGAATCTCAATTCCCCCTACCTCATATTCTTTGGGAGTGTAATAATCTATATCTATCTTATTGCTTTGGGAGAATGCGTTTAGGTAAATCAACACCCCAAAAACAACAATTGACAATATCCTTCTTATATCTTTCATTTGTAAACAAAACTTTACATCAAAATAGTAAACGTGCAAACTTATATTTAATTTTACTGCTCGACTGTTTTATCGATTAACTGCTCGCTAGTCTTGCCAAAGCGTCTTTCTCTGCCTTGATAATCCACTATAGCCTCATACAAACTCTCTTTTGTAAAATCAGGCCATAATGTTTTTGTGAAATACAACTCAGAATAAGCAAGTTGCCAAAGCAAATAGTTGCTCAACCTGTATTCTCCGCTGGTTCGTATCAATAAATCCGGGTCCGGATATGCAGCTGTTGAGAGATTATCCGATATATACTTCTGATCGATTTGTTCCAACGCCACTTCACCATTTTTAGCTTTTGTGGCAATTGACTTAACCATCTCGGTGATTTCCCATCTTGAAGAATAGTTTAGTGCGAGAATAAGAACCATTCTCTTGTTGTTTCGAGTTCTTTCGATACATTCAAACAAAGCATTTCTGGTTTCTTCTGCTATCTGTCCGATATCGCCAATGCATTCCAAACGTATGTCATTTTCCATAAGCGTTTTTTCTTCGCTTGCAATGGTTGTAACCAACATAGACATCAGAGCATCAATCTCCTCTTTAGGTCTATTCCAGTTTTCAGTAGAAAAAGTATATAGCGTAAGATATTCAACACCCAATTCGGCACATGCTTCTGTTACCTGTCTAACTGCATTAACTCCGTTTTTATGACCAAACACACGTTCGTGTCCTCTTTGCTTTGCCCACCTACCATTGCCATCCATGATGACAGCTATATGCTTAGGCAATCTTTCACGTACAATGCAATCCTTCATTTCCATATTCAACAACATCTAAGTTAGTAATCCATCTGACGTTTCTGCACACCAAACAACCTGCAAAGTTAATTATTATTTCGCACTCTGCAAATAAATTATGTCTTTTTTCATTGCTTTTGCGTTTACTTTTGCTCCTATATGAGTTTTTTCGTACCTTTGCAGACTCAAATTAAAGAAAAATTTATGAAGAAAGCATTATTATCTATCTGTTTTGCAGCAATTTCAGCACTTTGCTTTGCTCAAAACAACGAATTCTCTCTAAAATTCAACACGAGAGCCGATTTTGATTACCAATACCTTGACAACAACGGAGATAATGATAGTTATGGATTTGCAGGTAAGTTCCTTAACATAATGTTAGATGGAAAAATCAACGACAAATTTGAATATCATTGGCGTCAAAGATTGAATCGCACAAATTTCACTTCAAATTTCTTTGAAGCAACCGATTGGGCGTATCTTTCTTACAATATAAACAACAATTTAACCCTTTCAGCAGGTAAACAAGTTGTAGCAATAGGAGGATTTGAATATGATTACGCTCCAATAGATGTTTATTTCTATTCAGATTTTTGCCATGTTATGCCTTCTTGTTATGAATTTGGAACTTCTCTTACTTGGAGTAATGATGCAAAAAATCAAGCCTTAACCTTCCAAATCAGCAATTCAATTTTCAAACAACAACCTTTTGATGAACTTTTAGCCTATAACCTATTATGGAATGGCAACATAACTGATTTTTGGAAGACTTTATATTCTGTAAACCTTATAGAATACAATCAAGGCAATTATGTAAATTACATAGCCTTAGGAAACCAATTCTACCTTGGTGATTTTGTAATAGACCTTGACTATACAAATAAATACATTGACGGTCAAGAGAACTTCTTTTCAGATTTCACATTGGCAACACAAGTAAAATATCAATTACCTCAATTAAATATTTTTGCAAAACTTTCTTTTGATCAAAACCAATCAGAGTACTCTCGTTTTGTTTCTCCTAATTACTGGACAATGACCGTAGCTCCGGGAACAGATTATATGCTTTATGGAGGAGGAATTGAATACTTCCCAATCAAAAACAGCAAAGACGTAAGACTTCACGCAATAATATCTTCAAATAACAGAGAGCCTGCAAACCTATTCCTTAACGCAGGTATCACATGGAATATGAAATTAAAATAAATCATAAAACAAAAGACATAGAATGAAGAAATCGACAAAGAAAACGCTTGGTGCGTTATTGTTTTTGGTGATACTCATCGGTGGTTTCCTTGTTTTAGGAAGCAAAATGGGTGCATCGAACATGTTAAAAACAATAATGAACACTGCACATGACCTTTTGCTTAACACAGTCTTTTATCTTATGGGAATCACTGTGCTAACCGGAGCTCTAAGTAAGTTATTCTCAGAATTTGGTGTTGTAGCCCTTTTGGAAAAACTGCTAAAACCATTGATGAAACCCCTCTTCAGACTTCCGGGTGTTGGTGCTTTAGGTGCAGTTATGACTTTCCTTTCAGACAATCCTGCAATCATTTCATTAGCAAAAGACAAAAGTTTCAGTAAATTCTTTAAGAAATATCAATTAGTTTCATTGACCAACTTCGGAACAGCATTCGGAATGGGCTTTGTAGTAATCATCACCATGGTTGGCTATGGACACATTTCAGGAGCATTGGTTGGATTGTTTGGAGCTTTTGTTGGAAGTATTATTTCCACAAGAATTATGCAAAAATCAGTACTTAAAGCATATCCTGAAATGAATTCCCCAGTGGTAGAGGAAGAAAGCAACGAAGTAGTTACAGAAGAACAAGAAGAAAAGAAAGAAAGCCTTTTCATAAGAATAATGAATGCAATTTTGGATGGAGGTAAGAATGGTGTGGATCTTGGTTTGCAAATCATACCCGGCGTTTTAATTATCTCGACCCTTGTGATGATGATAACATTCGGACCAAAAGATGCAACAACAGGCTATGCGGGAGTAGCATACGAAGGAGTTCCTATCTTACCTTGGCTTGCAGAAAAAATAGATTTTGTATTCAAATGGTTATTTGGCTTTGAAAGCATGGAGTTAATAGCATTCCCTATGACAGCTCTTGGAGCCGTTGGAGCAGCTCTTGGACTTTTGCCAACCTTTGCAGAAAACGGAATTTTAGATGCAAACGCAATAGCAGTCTTTACTGCAATGGGAATGTGTTGGAGCGGCTACCTATCAACTCACACCGCAATGTTAGATTCATTAGGTTACAGAAAACTTATCTCAAAGGCACTTATGGCTCATACTATCGCAGGTCTCTGTGCAGGAATCATTGCTCACTGGGCGTATGTTTTGATAAGTCTTATATAAATAACGACAACAACAAAAAAATCGGAGAGGTTTGAACTCAATTGCAACCTCTCCGATTTTTTTATTTTGTTCGATTCTCTCTAAACGTTGTTACTTCACGCGAACAATAAAATAGTTCTTTTTACCTTTTTGAACCAAAACATATCTATCGTTCAAAAGGCATGACGAATCGACAACAAAACCTTCTTTTACTTTCTCTTTATTGATTGAAATCGAATTTTCTTTCAATCCTCTGCGAGCCTCACCTTTTGAAGCAAGAATTTGTGTTTTTCCTGCAAGCAACTCTATGATGTCTATTCCGTTTTCCAATTCAGCTTTTTCAAGTTCGAAAGTAGGCACGCCTTCAAATACCGAAAGGAAAGTTGCTTCATCCAATCCTGCAAGCGATTCTTTTGTTCCTTTTCCGAAAAGAATGTCCGAAGCAGCCATTGCCGCATCAAGAGCCTCTTGAGAGTGAACCCTGATTGTTATATCCTTTGCAAGAGTTTTTTGAAGCAAACGCATATCGGGAGCTTTGTCGTGTTCGGCTTCCAAAGCCTCGATTTCTTCTCTTGGCATCAAAGTGAATATTCTGATAAACTTCTTCGCATCATCATCAGATGTATTGAGCCAGAATTGATAGAAAGCATACGGAGATGTCTTTTCGGCATCCAACCACACGTTTCCCTTTTCGGTTTTACCGAATTTCTTTCCGTCTGCCTTAGTTATCAACGGACAAGTCAAAGCGAATGCTTCACCACCTGTGGTTTTGCGAATCAATTCCGTACCACTTGTGATATTTCCCCATTGATCGCTTCCCCCCATCTGCAAACGACAACCATAATTATCAAAAAGATATTTGAAATCGTAAGCCTGCAAAAGTTGATAAGAAAATTCGGTGAACGACAATCCGCTTTCGATTCTCTTCTTCACACAATCCTTACTCATCATATAATTAACAGTGATATGCTTGCCTATATCTCTGATAAAATCCAAGAATGTCCAACTGTTGTTCCAATCATAATTGTTCAGAATCAAAGCCCCGTTGTTGCAATCCTCCGAAAAATCCATGAACTTTGCCAATTGCTTTTTTATGCACTCTTGATTATGCTTTATCTGTTCAAGACTCAAAAGTTTTCTTTCTTCACTCTTGAAAGAAGGGTCGCCAATCATTCCCGTAGCTCCTCCAACCACAACTATCGGTCTGTGTCCGCATTGTTGCAAGTGCGTAAGCATCATCACACCAACCAAATGCCCTATATGCAAACTGTCTGCTGTCGGATCGATTCCCAAATATGCCGTTGTCATACCGCTGTTCAACTGCTCCTCTGTGCCGGGCATTATGTCATGAATCATTCTTCTCCAACGCAATTCCTCAATAAAATTTTTCATATCTTGATATTTTTCTCTATTTCAATATTTCGTAATTACGATACTCGCCAATCCTCCAACCTGTGTGCTTTTCAATCCACGCAAGCACTTTTGCTTTTGTTCCGAAGTTCTTTTTGGTCGGGTCGAAGCTGAATTGCCAATTTATGTTCTCTATTCTTCTTCGCATAACCTCTGGATGGGTTCCCTCAAACAGCTTCAACGAATCTATTGTCGAATAATCAAACTCATCACTCTTCGAAACATTCTTATCAACCCACTCATCACTATGCCACAATTTGTTGAAGTTCTTTTGTTTTTCGGCTTGATGGAAAGGCGACTTAACCCAACCGTAATGATACATCCAAGCATCAATAGGTTTCACCTTTAATTTCCTGCCATCTATACGAAAGCCTTGTGCATCTCTGTACGAGCGTATGTTTTTCCAAGGACGCACTATACGAATCTCCTTACGATACCAACGGCGAGAGTCTCCCACATAATCGTATGAGCCATAGAAATGAGTATAATTAAACAACAAGCCCTCAACTTCTTTGTTGTCTTTATATCTTTCCATCGCTTGTTGAATTGCGGGCAGATATTGCTCATGCACAACCTCATCTCCTTGAATGTAAAACGCCCAATCCGCATCTTCTTCTATCCTGTCAAAAGCCTTATTCGTCTCTTCAGCCAAAACTCTTCCACCTTCTCTCAAACTCTCATCCCAAACCGTATTCAGAATTTCAATCTTCGGAGAACCTATGCTTTCAATCAATTCTCTCGTTCCGTCATCACAATCGCCTACAGCAACGACAAAACGATCGCAAATCGGCAATATCGACTTTATTGCTTCGACTATCGGATAGTCAAACCTTACTGCGTTCTTTACGAACGAAAAACCTACTACTTTCATATCAATCCGCAAAGATACAACAAAACAATGAAATTCCACGCCATCGGCATTGAGTTTTGCGGACATAGGATTCGGGATATAGAGTTCAAAAAAGGATTTGCGATTTTCCGAAAACAGGATTTTAACACAAATTAACTTAATTTTTATCCTTGACTTTATTTTTCGTAAATCGCAATCACATTTGCCAGAAACTTGATTTGATAAGACCGAAATCAAGTTTCAGAACGACAAAACAAAGAATCAAAAAAATAAAACAAAGAATCATTTCGACAAAACAGCGTTTCATTTTCCCAAAACACCGTTTTATCACGCCAAAATGCCGTCAAAAACCGTTCAAAACAGCGTTTCGTTATTGCAAAATTTGAAACAAATTCACCAAGATATTGATTCTCTGGATTTTATCAAAGCACCGGATTTTCGCATATTTGACCGAGGAATTTGCTTTGCCGACAGATTTTGAGAATATAAAGTTAAAATTAACGTTTTTTCACAATCTGAAAAAGCAATTCAGATCAGCAAAGGATATTCTATTGATTTACGGTTGTAAGTGGCGGTTTTGCTTTTTAGAAATGCCAACCGAGTCGCATAACAAACATAGATGCTCCGACCTTTCCGTTGGTGAACTCTCTATATTCTTCTCCGATAGACTCCAAAAGCAGATTCATACTCTCGATTGACTCCAACGAGCCTTTCAATTCTGCTGTTCCGAGATTGTAATAATTGAAAGCCAAACTCAAACGATTGAAAAAACAAAGCCCTACGCCGAGTTGAAATGCAAAGGTTGAAGTATTGTCAAAATCAATCTTGCCCGAGAAATACTCTTTCCCTCCTTCGCCGGATTCGACCGTAAAAACACGATCCATATCACTTACCATTCTGAAATTGACTCCCATTCCCACTTCTCCATATACTTTAATCGCTCCAAACAAACTTCTGTACAGATTTACCCCTGCCATAATCGGAACATTACAATACGATGGTGCCGATGCGGTAAAATAATCCGATGGATTGTTATGCGTTTCTATCATCGTCTTTGCCCCATCGTTTAATCCGTTATACATGATATCTACACTCGCCATCAGTTTCAGTCTTCTCAAAACAGGTAAACGCAAAGAGCATTGCCCTTTTACACCTATGCCAAAGCCGTTTTTGGCAGCACCTTCTCCTATATTATTTTGCAAAAACGCATTTGACGAACGGGCAAAACTGCCTACGGGCATGGTTTTACCGAAATGAAAAGACCAACCGTTGGTTTGGGAATATGCTTGTGTGAAAAACAAAATACCAATCAAAAATATACTAAGCACAACTGACCTTTTCATAACGTTTTATCATATTATAAATCAACCAAGAAACGAACAATCTCTTATTTTATTTCGTTTTGGGAACTCTTTTTCATTCTTGATTTCTTTCTTCTCTGCAAACCGATGATTCTATTTCGAATAATCAATTCTCCCTTTTTTATTTTGTCTAATTAGAAAAAAAACCTACCTTTGTACGTTCAAATGTAATTTTAACTAAATACAAAACATTATGAAAAAAGTTTTATTTTTGTTGTTGGCAACAGTCATGTTGCTAACGCAAGCAATGGCTCAGCAGGATTCTGTGAGCATCGGTAGTGCCACTACCAACACTTCGACAAGTGCTATACCGGGTTTGTGGGGCAATCACCGTTCTGTACACTTGTATTCTGCATCGGAGATGAATCTTCCGGAAGGCGGAATGATCGAAGGCTTAGCTTTGGATATTGCCTCGGTAACATCAGGATCGGGTCGTGAACTTCGTATCTATATGAAAGAAGTTAACGACACCACTTTACCAGAAAACATGACTATCAACGCCCTTGACGATGATGCTGTTTTGGTTTACAATTCCAACGGACCGTTAGCGATCACTGCAAACGCATGGAAGTACATCACCTTACAAACTCCTTTCCTCTATAACGGAGCAGGAAGTTTGTATATCTTCTTTGAAGGAGAGGGATGTACTGCCTCTGGTGGTTGTTCTGTTAATGTAAAAGGAGCAAATGGTGCAAGTAAGGCATGGACAAAATGTTGGGATACCAGCGCTCCTGACCTTAACTCACCTATTGCACGTTCAAACGATTACAGAGCAAACATCAGATTGTTTTATTCTCCTGCCACTGATGATTATTGCTATCCTGTATCCGGAATTACAGCAAGCAATCCGTCTATAGATGGAATCGATTTGTCTTGGACAAGCGATAACAACAGTTTCGTAGTACAATGCAAACTGCAATCTGAAAGTTGGGATTCTGAAAACGTAATAACACAAAATACCTCTTCAACAGAAATTACCCTTAGCGGACTTTTGCCATCTTCTTATTACGATGTCAGAATCAAATCGATATGTTCTGTCAATGAATCTTTATGGATGGGAACTTCTTTCGCAACCGAATGTGATGTAATCAGCACTTTCCCTTGGTCAGAAACGTTCAACAACGATTGGAGCTACAATCCGATGACAGACACAGCGTTTCACCCTGCACCTCTTTGCTGGTTGAATATGTCAGCTAAAGCTGCAAACTCTTCTTACATAGCAAAGCAAAACGCAAATGATGCTTACCTTTACGGATACGGAAGTTCATCAAGCGTTGTTGAGACTTACAGAAACTCAGAGTGGCTTATGACTCCTGTTCTTGAACTTACAGGAGGAGAAGTCTTGAATTTCTTTACCAAGAAGTCAAGTGCATCATACTCTCCTGAGTTGAGAATATATGCTTTTGAACTTTCTGACGGAGATGTTACTTCTTTGGCAGACACAAGCAACTTCTTTTTGATTGATTCCATAACAACGTTTACCACAAATTATGAAGAGAGAGAAATATCTCTTGAAGACCTTTCCGGACAATTCCGTTTGGCATTTGTAAGAAACAGAAAGATTGGACATGGTGCTGTGTATGTAAACGATGTTATGGTAAAACCGGCCCCTACTTGTGACAGACCAAGCAATTTGGTTGCAAGCAATATTACAGGAAACTCTGTTGATTTAACCTGGACAGAAGTTGAGGGTGCCGACTCTTACAATGTTTACTATAAGACTTCAGCCGCAGCAGATTGGACTATAGTTAATGCAACCGAAGTTCCTTTCACTTTGACAGGATTAGAACAAACAACTGCTTATACGATAAATGTACAAACTGTTTGTTCTGATGGAACTGAATCCGGTTTCATTTTGGCTCCTGCTATTTCGGTAACAACAACATGTGTTACACTTGTACCACCTGTGCTTGAAACATTTGATACTTATCCGGCAGGAACAGGTATAACAAATTGCTGGAAAGAAGGAAAACGTGCTTGGGCTGATTTAGCAAACCCGGATTCAACTATAGCTATAGCCTCAAATTATTGGGAATCTTATAACAGCTATGTATTCGATAGTCATGCTGCAATAGAGCTTTATTCTAATACCCGAAAAGATTGGTTGATCTCACCACAAATAGATTTGGGAGACGGCTCAATAGCTTATGATTTGAAGTTCGACTTAGCGTTTACTTTTTGGAATAGTGCAGCAGATGCTTATAACGTAGGCAATCAAAAATTTGCTGTTGCGATATCTACTGATGGCGGACAAACATGGGATATGGAAAATGCAATGATTTGGGATAGTACATCTACTACTCAAGAAGGCTTCTTCATAAATGACATATATCCATCAGGTCAAAGAGTTGTTATGGATTTGTCTGAATATACCGGAAACATAGTTGTCGGATTTTATGGCGAGCAACTTGCATCCGGAGGTGATAATAGAATTCACATAGACAACTTCCAAGTTGTAGAACATGTGGACTGTCTTGACCTTTTGTCTTTTGATTTGGCTGTTGCTACACCTACATCTGTTGCAATCAGCTGGCCTGTTCCTGAAGATTCAGATTACGATGCTGTGATTATTTATAACGAAGGAGATACTATCGACTGGGAAAATGGAATTACAGAAAACGTTACAGCAGGCACGGAATTTCCTTACATTTTGGAAGGTTTATCTTCTGAAACGACTTATACATTCTCTGTTGCATTTGATTGCGGTGGACAATACGCTCAACCGATAACGGTAACTATGCCTTCGGGAGGAGCAGAAGTTCCTTTCATTTGTGATTTCGATGATCCTGACGTTGCTTCTCTTTGGACAATCAACAATGGAACTCACGCTACTAAATTGTATATAGGTGCTTTATCAACAGAACCTGATAACAACAAATTGTATGTTTCATCCGATAATGGAGCCACCTTATCTTATTCTAAGACTGGAACAAATGTTGTTACAGCTAACGTTCCTCTTCAATTCCCTGAAGAAGGTGTAACCTATAAAATCAAATTCGACTACAAAGGTGGTGGAGAAAGTACCTGGGACTACATAAAGGTTCTTTTGTTAGACCTTGGTGAAGACATCTCTGCAACAACCGCATCAACACAACCTGCATGGGCAGCCAGCACTTATGCACAAGAAGGTTTCCTTTACCCATCAGGAGTTAAGTTCAACTTGCAAAACAACGTAACAACTGCTGAGATAATCGTTCCGGGAGAGCTTGTGAACGGAACATTGAAAAACCTTGTCTTTGCTTGGAGACAAGACAGCGGTGGCGGAGATGAGATAGGCGTTGAAATAGACAACGTTTCAGTTGTTGAATCAGCTTGTTCTGCTCCTACAGGTTTTGCACTTGCAGAAGATGGCGCTCAAACGAACTCTTTGACATTTGACTTGGAAACAGAGCAAGGCGACGAATGGGAAATCAATTACAAGGTTTACGGTGCTGAAAGTTGGGAATCGATAATCGTTTCTTCATCTACAGGAATCCAAATTGATGATTTGTTGTCCGGAACAATGTATCAATTCAGAGTTCGATCAATATGCGGTGAAGATACTTCATGGTGGGCTCCTGTAAACGACAATGGTTATGTTCTTTACCAAACACTTTGTGAGGATATAACAATCTCAGAAGAAGAACCTTTTGTTGAAACATTCGATGCACCAACATGGTTCCGTAGTGGCAACATCACAACAGAAGGAGACTACGCTCCATCTTGTTGGTTCAACATTGACGCAAAACATGCTTCTTATAACTGGAGACATGTTACGACTGCTTCAAATAATTACAACGAATCTGCAGGTTCATTGGCTATGTACTCATATTCAACTGCAACCGCTGATACTATATCTGATTGGTTCATCACTCCTATATTCAATTTGTCAGGAGAGGAAACTTTCTCATTCTATGCTAAAACATCGACTTCAAACGAGACTTTGAAGATTATGTACTACAATGTTGATGAGTATGAGGATATGACTTCAGGAGCAGACACTGCAAACTTCGAATTGTTGACTACAATCAACCTTGAAGCAAATAGTGATTGGAACATTTATGACATCTCTTTGTCTGAATTAAGCGGAAGAACTCGTTTGGCATTCTATGCTTCTGTTCCTGGTTACTATATCAGAATAGACGAAGTTATGGTTCATATTGTGGATTGTCAAAGACCTGAACACGACGCTTTGGTTGTTTCTGACATAGCTCCTACAAGTGCCGTTGTAAATATAAACGACGAAAACAACTCTGAATGGACTATTTACTACAAACCGGAAAACGCAGAAGCTTATGATGAATTGACAACAACAGATTCTTATAACGAATTGACAGATTTGTTGTCTAATACTACTTATGAATTCTATGTAGTTGCAAATTGCGGTGGTTCACAATCACAACCTTCAAACACAATAACATTTGTAACACCTTGTGCTTACGTTACTGAATTGCCATACACAGAAGGCTTTGAAGCAGATTGGGTAACTGAAGGATTAAGCAATGTTGCAGCTCCTTCTTGTTGGATAAACATTAACGGAGGATACAACAGCACTACTTACAAATGGACAAGATACACAACTGCATCAAGCGTTTATGACGGTTTAGCTTCAGCTCAGTCTTATGGTTATACATCAGCTACGTCAAGCACATACGTAAACAACGACTTCTTGATAACTCCTGCAATCGATGTTGAAGGTGGTGCAAGATTGCGTTTCTATGCTAAGAAAGGTTCTACATCTTATAATGGTAAACTAAAAATCAAATACTATGATGTTACAGAAAACGGAGACATGACATCGGCTGCAGATACTGCAAACTTCATAGATTTGGTTGAAATTTCTAATTTCACAACTACTTACGAAGAATATACATTTGATATTCCTGAGTTGCCATCTACTTATCGTATCGCTTTTGCAAGACAAGATACATCTAACGGATACATATATATAGATAACGTATCGATAGATTATGTTCCATCTTGTATAAGACCTGAACCTGCATCAGTTGTTGCATCAAACATAACTACATCTTCAGCTACAATTTCTTGGACTGACAATGACGAATCGCACAGTTCTTGGAACGTTTACTATAGAATGTTAGGCACAGAAGAGTACATAGTTATTCCTGTTTCTGAACCAAGTGTTGAATTAACAGATTTGGTAAATGCAGAATCTTATGAAGTTTATGTAACTACAAATTGCGGTAACGAAGAATCAGAAGGAACATATGTAACTACGTTCACAACATTGCAAGAGTCTGTTGAAATTCCTTACACTTGCGATTTTGAAGAAGTAGGTACAAACGGCTGGTTGCTAAGAAATGGACGTTGCACAAATAAATGGTATGTGGGTACTCCTGCTTCAGAAACCTCTGGCAAGTTGTTTATAACAAATAACAATGGTGGTACAGCGCAATACACTACTTCAGCAACTTCAATCGTTGTTGCTGAAAAGCTATTCCAATTGGGAGCAACAGATTCTGTAAGAATTAGCTTCGACCTAACAATAGGAGGAGAAACAACTTACGACTATTTGAAAGTTTATTGGCTTCCTGTCGATACTGTTTACGAAGCAACAACAACTTCACCTTATTATGCACTCAATAGCTATGTTCCAGGAACGATAATGAGCAATGCAAGCAATTCATCTTATCGTTTTCTTAATTCTATTTCTACTACCCAAAATATGAGCGTTACAATTCAAAACAATCCAAACGAATTAAGAAAACTTGTATTTGTATGGAAGAACGACATAAGTAATGGTAATCAACCGGGAGCTATTATAGACAATGTAATGGTTGAACCTGTGGGAGAAGAAATCACTTGCTTCAGACCTGTAGACAACTCATTGGTTGCAAGTAATATTTATTCAACATCAGCAACTATTTCTTGGGAAGCAAGCGATGAAAGTCAATCAGCATGGAATGTTTACTACAAAACTTCAACTGATGAAACTTATACTATGGTTACTTCAGATGAAACATCGATTGAATTGACAGATCTTTTACCTCAAACACAATATACAGTTTATGTAACAACTAATTGCGGTAGTGAAGAATCATCTCCTTCGACAACATTGACATTCAGAACGGAATGTACGGCGGTTTCTGTACCTTGGTCAGAAGACTTCACAACAGATCCTATTACTTCTACATGTTGGAGTAGGATGAACGGAATGTTATCTGAAAATGTATCATTAACATCTACAACTTCGGGTACTTGGACATACTCATCAACAGCCGTTAATGGTAACTCAACAGGAAAGATAAAGAACAACGTTTATGGTACAAATAAGTCAAATTGGATTTTAACTCCGATGATTGACTTAGGTGAAAGCGGTGATCTTTACGAATTATCATTTGATTTGGCTTTAACTGATTATAACTATCCTAATAACCCTCCTGATGCTGCACCTGACGATAAATTTGCTGTCGTTGTATCAGAAGATGGAGTAACTTGGTCAAATGCAAATGTTTTAATTTACGCTGACGGTGATGAAGACACAGAACACAATTTCTCTGACTTCACAAATACATTCTCAAACATCAGTTTTGCTTTGCAAGATGCAGAAGGAAACCCATTGACAGGTATTGTAAGAATAGGATTCTATGTTGAAAGTACTATTAGCAATGGTGATAACGATTTGTTTATTGACAACCTTTCTATAGCACTTGCAAGCGGTGAAGAACCTGGTGTAACTGCTCCTGTTGTTACTACTCTTGCTGCAACAGCAATTACACATGACGGAGCAACATTGAATGGTACAATAACTGCTGGCAGTGAGACAATAACAGAACAAGGATTCAAGTACAAAACAACTGCAGAGGCTGATTGGACAACCGTTAACGCAACAGGTGAAACAATCACTGCAACTTTGACTACTTTAATTTCAGGAACAGAATATGCATTCAAAGCATTTGCTACAACAGCAAGCGGAACAGTAGAAGGAGAAACAATGACATTCACAACAACTTGTGGAACAGTAACAAGTTTCCCTTATGTTGAAAGCTTCGAAGGTCTTGACTTTGCTTGTTGGACTGTTTCAGCTGTAACAGCAGGAGCAGAGCCTTGGGAATTGGATGATGAACCTGTTTATGGAGAAGATATAGTTCTAAGTCCTGTTTATGGAAATCAAGCAGCTGTACATACTTATATCTTCGAAGAATCATCAAGATTGGCGTCTCCAATACTTGACTTGAGTTCTTTGACAAATCCATACTTGAAATTGAGTTATGCTCGTTTGTCTTTCGAAGGTCCTGCTGAAACATTGACAGTTCAATACAGAACAACTGCCGATGGAACATGGACAACTTTGACTACATTGAGCGGAACACCTGATCAATGGATATTGGATTCAATTGCATTACCTACTCCAAGTGCTACATATCAAATAGCATTTACTTCTGAGGGAGTCAATGGATACGGAGTAGCGGTTGACTACTTGACTGTTTACAATGCAATAGCAGGAGAAGAACCTGAAGTTATCGCTCCTGTTGTTACAACATTGGCAGCAACTGCTGTAGATCACCAAGGTGCTACTTTGAATGGTACAATCACAGCAGGTAGTGAAACTATCACTGCTCAAGGATTCATGTACAAAGCAACTGCAGCTGCTGATTGGACAACTGTTAACGCAACAGGTACAACAATCTCTGCAACTCTTTCTGCTTTGACTGCTGAAACTGAATACACATTCAAGGCATTTGCAACAACTGCTACAGGTACTGTTGAAGGTGAAGCAATGACATTCACTACTACTACAGCTCCTGTTGTTGTAACGCCTCCAACTGTTGCAACTCTTGCAGCTACAGCAATCACACACGAAAGTGCTACATTG
>ERZ808027.5-NODE-5-length-24238-cov-7.270767_pt1 | contig 24238 bp, 17 predicted proteins | sample MGYA00380183_ERZ808027 | MGnify/ENA primary metagenome ERZ808027 (study PRJEB31490, sample SAMN06133374) | cow dung metagenome | isolation source: H7 | host: cow | place: China: Chengdu | collected 2015-05 ...
TCTTTTAAAGACGTTAAATCGATTTCTGTTTCTGTGTAATTATATCTCTGGTCTGTCATATGTTGTTCTATATATATCTGTCTCTCTAGTTCGTTAATCTTGTGTTGTTGATGGAAGAAACCGCCAACAACTAACATTATAGATAGTACAGTTGCTATAACTTTGTTACTAGCATATTTTTTGAATTTCATACAAGACCAGCTCCTTTAATAAAAAATAAAAAGAAGAGAATCAGTTCTACCGGCTGTTAAGCTCTGATATCCATCGGACATTTTTCAAACTGATCCTCTCTTCATTAAAGGCCTTGTAATTTTCGCGTACTATTTTTTAATATGTGGTTTATCTAATCCTTTAGTTGAGTTATCATTCCAAATACCTAAGAACGCCGTGATAACCGCAATTATACTTACTGGGTTTTGTAGTATTCCAAACATCGCTTGACCTAATAGTTGCCAGCTAGTTAATTGGTTGAAATCGATACCCGCTGCGCTAAATATCAAAGCAAACACGGAAAGCCAGAAGTAAGGATTTTTAAATTTCTCTTTCATTTATATCATCTCCTTATCATAATAAATTAATTATCATTGATATGATGGCACTAAATACCGCCATACCCATTGATATGAATATTCCGGTTTGTTGTTTTTTGGCATCCGTAATATGATTACGCACAAATTGTTCCATTGTATTACTTCTATTTTCTAATGATTTTATAGTCTTGTCGTGCTCTCTATTTTGAGCTTCTAATTGATCGATTCTAGCAGCTAGTTTCTGCTCTTCTATATTGCTTAATTTTGCTTTGACGAAAGACATATCTTGTACTAGTTGTAGTAATAATTCTTGAATTTTATCTTCGCCCATTTACTTCACCCACTTATAAAAATATAAAAGAGGAGTAAAAACTACTCCTCAACTTGTTTCCACCCGGCAGGATAACCAACCGGCGACCATACATTATTATCCATTAAACTTTCGTAAACCAAGCCTTCAAATCTAACCTTATCCCCCGTCATATAAGCATTTGTTGAATCCGGTTGAACCCAATCTAGTATTGTTTCGCCTGTTGGGTCCGTTAAAACTTTGGCGAATAGACTAGGAGCTTTATCTGGTTCCCATCCGACTTGTGTCTTATGTTCGGTTAATACTTTGAATAAGATACCGTCATGTTTGATGTATTGACCTTTAGATACCGGAATATCAATCTCCCAATCGTCGTAAAAATCCTGCAATTCTTGGGCTACAATATCATCTGTTACTTGGCTAGCTACTACTTTTCCGACCTTATATAGTAGCTCTATTTTATTGGTTATTTCTTCCTTTTGAGATACCGGTGTTTCTAAGTCATCTTTATGAACCTCATGCCATAACTGTACATCTTTTTCTGTCACATCCACACATGTTGTATATATTACGAAATCCGTTAATAAGAAATCGTCTGAACGCGCGATTAATCTATACATATGCTCATATTCCACATCAGGTTTATAAGGGGAAATAGTAATTCCCCCATATTCATTTCTATATTTATATATATCTTTTTTATACACTCAATCACTTCCTATACGTTAATATAATTGATTGTTAGTTTTGTACCGCCCCAAGGTGCTCCAGTAGCAGTTGTTCCAGAAGACATATAAATAGTAAGACTAAAAGAACTAGCAGTATTAAACATAGAAGTACTCCATGATGAAGTATCAGTAATCGGAGTAGCGCTTGACCCAAATGTAACAATACCGCTTATCTGTGCAGTATAAAATAGATTTGACTTCGTAGAATATATATTTCCGCCTAAATTAACATTACCACCAATTTTATTATAAGCCATGGCATAATCACCAAGACATGCCACTTTTGGAATATTCACATTACCTGTTGGAATACAATACGATAAACCGTAGTTATATATTACTTCTACGGATGGTAAATTTATTTCGTTATCAACGTCGCCTATAGTGGATAGTTTTCTCGTACCCATATTATTAGAAGATATCGCATAATTGCCTAATATTCTGACGCCTTTACATCCTCTAAGGGTGGTCATAGCGCTGTTTTCGAAAATACCCAAATAAGCGATCTCTTCAACGGTGTCTGGAACGGTTAAAGACACCAGTTTATTTTTTTGGGCGTAGCTACAAGTAGCCAAACCAGTCACGGTAATGCCGTCGATTGTTGAAGGTATGTTATACGACGTACTATCTTGTATAACTTTATCCTCGCATATTATAGCATCGTCAGTTTCATCCATTATGATAGCCACATAGTTATCATCGATATATAATCTAGCATCGACCAAACTAGTTGTTACTATTCCGAATCGATCGTCTAAACCGAAAACACTACTTCTGTATCCTATATTTGCTCCGTTGTTGACAGGTAAATTTTGTTTGTTATTCTCATTAGTTACAATAACTACACGTCGTATATTAGTATTGTAATAGAAAGGCATAGCTGATGAAGTACCACCACCTGTATAGCTATACATTTCTGTTACTGGATAACCTTTACTACCGATAACTCCCGCTTTCAAGTTCGTCCAATCGCCAAACGAAAAACCGTCATTCGCTCCTTTTACTAGTTTGGTTATTTTTGGTAGATATACATATTCAATCTCAGCACATCCATCGAAGCAATAGCTAGCTGTCTTTTTAAGGTTTGGTGCTATAAGCGTTTTTAATTTTGTCTTATTGAAACTATCATAACCTATCGTTTCCAAGCTTGAAAAATCGAAATCGACTAAAGATTTCGCTTGCGAAAACGAGTATTGGCCTATTCGTTTTATTTTACTAGTACCTGTCACGCTAACTAATGATGTACATTTGTATCCGAAATAATCAGGTAATGACTCTAGTGTCGGTGGTAAGTCTATTCGAGTTACTGATGCGTTTTCACTAATCACAATTTCGATACCGATTATAGGATATCCGTCGATACTACCAGGTAGAGATATCACGCTATCAGTACTCCAATCTTTCGATGTTTTCAATAATATGGCTCCGTCACTATTATACATATAATCGTAATCGTCATTTCTACCTATATACGTTCCACTAGTACGATACTCCATATATGTTGTGCTGGTGTGCTTAAAACTGTTACCACTACCAGTACCAATCGACCCTACATATAAGGACGTATCTGGGAAAGTGACTCCGCTATAAGAACCTGATTTTGTGCATAATATAATTTTCTTAATAGACTCACATAGACCAAAAGGCGCACCCGATGAAGAATTATTATTACCTGTGTAAACATAGGTAACGGGATAGTCTTCCGACCCAGCCGTGAAATATCGTAGTTGTTTACTCTCATAACATAATGATGCCGGAATACTAGTAACTTTAGGTAATGCTAAAAATTCCAGTCCACAATAACTGAATGCTGCGTCACGTACGGTTTCAACATTAGCAGTATCAATACTTTTTAAACTACAACCATCGAAAGCATACGCACCTATGGTAGTAACATCCGGTGATACAACATCGATTACTGAACGGTTTTCAGAAAATGCATAATCAGATATTGATTTAAGGCCTCGTAAATTCACAACCCCATCCGTATCACCCAAAGTAGATAATGAACTGGAAGAACATGCTCTTGTGCCAATACGCTCTAGGGTGAAATCACCTTTTAAATACTTAATCTTGTTTTTTGTACCATAATAATAACCAGCTAAACCATAAGGTCCAATCTTTTTCAAACTCGAACCTATTGTTATACCGGTAATCTTCGTGTTTTCATAAAGGGCATTTCCACCTATGACAACAACGTTTAAGTCGGATATATCTATATCGCCCTCAGCGCTAATATTATATAATAATATACGTTTGCCACCCATGTTAATATATGCTATACCGTTAATTTCTTCATACTCAGCATTTGCATTAGTTAAATATATATTATTATTATCACCTACACGTTCGAGCTCTCCTGATATAGACCCGAAAGTTTGATGCTTATACGCATCTGGGTCGTATTCAGATGATACTAGTTCTGTTGTAGATTTAGCATTTGTAACTAATACAACGGCGCGATTACGTTGATTACCTGCGAATGGTTGCGATGCATCGGACGTGTAACTATTCGATTTATAATAATGTATCGATTCAACAGGATATTCGACACTACCGATTATAGCATATTGTAGCCTTGAACAACTGGACAATAACCCTGACGGGATGTTTTGTACCTTAGGAGCAACGAAACTAGATATCTTACCATTTTCAAACACTGCATCACCAACAACTGTAAGATTGTTAAAAGTAGACACAGGGATGATATCACTATTCCACCCGACATTGAAGAATGCTCTCTCACCCAACGTCTCAACTTTAGGTATATTTAGATAAGTAAGGTTCAATAAGCCATAAAAACCGTAATCGCCAATCTTTTTAAGATTTGGAGCATCTATTCCAGTTATACCTTTTACATAATGAAACGCATATTGACCTACTTCTTCTAAATTCGGTAAGTTTAGTTCGCCTTCAACATTTCCCACTTGAGTTAAAATTAAATTGGTGTCGGGATTAGTCATATAAAACGCATGATGTCGTATTTCTCTTATATTACCACAACCTTTAACTGCAGTTAAAGTAGTGTTGTTAAAGAATGCTCGGCTCATTATGACTGTAACGGGATATCCATCAATCATGTCTGGGATAGTGATTTCAGTTAAAGTAGTATCCGATAACCCAATGACCGACCATTCGTCATTTATTAATAAATAATTTACACCATTAATACTTTCTATTCTCACTGGTTCTTTTGAGAAAATATAATTAACATCAGTATTCGTTGACTCGAAACCAGAGAAAGTAACATCACTTCTAAGTCCATTTTCAGTAACTAAGTTTACAAATTTCAGAACAGGACACGCATAGAATAATCCATAACTAAAAGAAGAAGTATTAGCGCTTTTTATTTCTTTAAACGGATATTCTTTACTTCCTAAAATAACGTATTCCAGCGATTTCGCACTATAACATACTCCATAATCATAGTTGCTAGTAGACCCAAATGTTTGACAGCCAGGAGCAATTATTTTAGTTATACCTGAATCACCAAATGTCTGTGTACCAACTATCTTACGAACACTGCTCGGTATATTCAACTCTTTAAGATTTTGACATTTATTGAATACGTTATCACCAATAGTGTGTATTGTTTCGGGTATATATACGTTGGTTAGATTTGCTCTATAATTAGCACTACTGGTACTTCCACTTTGCTGCAATCGTGTTACAGGTTTGTTCTTATACTCGAATGGGAATATAACGGCTGCTGGCATAGTCACGGCGGTCTTCATATACGTATAGTATGCGTTACTTGACGTATTATCAATTGTTGTATCGTTGTAAGTTGAAAAACTAAATATACTTAAATCTTCAGGATAAGGTGCATATTTAGCGATATACTGCGCAGGACCTGTTACTTTACCAACAGAAGGACTCCACATATTTAAACCGCTAGGGAAACTAGGTATTGTCGGGCTTGATCCGTATCCTAAATATTGATGACTTATGACTTCCATAGTATTTCCATCATAGAAATAGATATCATAATATCTTAATATGGACTTAAATGTCGCCTTGATAGTCATATTACCTATGATCGGTTTCAATGGGGTATCCCATCCTATCCATTCGTAAGTATATTGAGCATCCGTAGTCTTAGTTGGTGTTGGTCCAACATATACGACTTCACCATTAGATAACGCTTCGGTTTCGTATAATGTGTTACCGTCGCCATCCACAAATTTTACAGTGAATGATTGTGTATACTTTTGAACGATGAAAGTAACATTAGGATATGCAGCTTTTAACTCTGCTTCTAGACTAGTCGAACAAGTAGTTAATGTGATAGTACCACTTACTGCTTGACCTGCATCCACGACATTACCTGCCGCATCTAATCCTTTAACATTTAATAATTTCTGAACCGCTTCAGTAGTTGTCTGAGCTTTGATATCTATTAAACGTACGTATTCTAGATTAGGAGCTTTACCGATCATTATAAATGGATTACTTGCAGGTTTCTCCATGATTAATGTATTTAAGTTATCACAAGTAGTAACCGTTATTGTTTGTAGTTGTGGTGTGTCAATTAATGATAAATACTCGATATTACTTGGTAATTCTAAGTTTCGTAATATCATTGCACTCCTAATAGAAAGTTCCGTTACTGTTTCCGGTATCTTAAGTGTCTCTAAGTTCTTAGCACTTGGAGGGAAATTTATACCAGTTATAACAGTATCTGTCATATCTATATCTCTAATCAACGGCGAGTTATTTAACCTTAAGTTACCACCCAATTGAGTACATCCACTAAGGTCGACTTTATTTAAATACGTATGTGGTGCTAAGTTAGCTTTATTAGCATTTATATCAACTAATATTGGACAATCCGGTGCTATTAATTCTGTAAGTCTAGTTGCACCACCTAAAAGCATTGCACTCGGATTAGTTGATGTTATACCACTAATTTTCTTAACGTTACTACCACCGTAAATTAAAATCTCTTGGTCTGTAGCAGCTGCAGCTCTACCTGAGAAGTTTACTTTTTCTCCTCTGTTTATTTTGACTTTATCCATCTGACCGTTAAACCAACTTAAATGTTGATAAACTGGAGTGTATGTTTCTATTTGTAAGTTCATAAGTTCTGTTGTATTAGCACGTATAGTTAGGATATCATTCTCGTAACTTGGAGAATAGTCGAATAGCGTATCTGTAAATATCAGTCTATTCTTTAACCAACGTTTAAGATGTTCATAACCATCACCATGAGCCTTACCTAAATACTCATCCCCGAAAGGTAAATATTTAACGTCGGCATCCATGTTATAATATGCTTGTGGTATTTTTGCTATTTGCTCATCATAGAAACATTGCATTAAGCTTTCATAAGTTAAACCGTTGGCTCTCATATCTGCGTATTTAGCAACTAATTCATTGTGCATTAAATCTCTAATTCTAGTCCATAGTCTAGAGCTACTAGTATTCCAATATCCTTGTTCCATTTCTATATCAACATCGAATTTGATAGTACCATCATTTGAATAAGAGCAGATAGTATCACAGTCATAGAATCTAGGCATCCAGATTTTACAATCCCAAGTATCGAACATCATATTTTTACCTAAGTTATCAATCATACCTAAAGCTATAACTAATAGATAGTATCTAAGAGTATAATCTCTGTTGAAATATAAATCGAAATCTCTAACAAATTCTTCGTCGCTACATTTATCTACCCAGTCTATAACACGTTTTAATCCATAGTCAGTCATTATACCTTCTTCTTGATATGGATTTTTATATTCTACGTCTGTTAATTCACCTATATAATAATGAGCTCCGTCTATAGTAATCTCGTTAGGTTTCTCTTCAAATATAAATCTTACTCTATTTGTACCTCCTATGACCATTGGTGTTCCTTCTACAGCACCCACTGCGACTTTCATTAAGCTTTCTTCGCCATCCATACATTCTAAGCTAACTATAGGCACATCACTTGATACTTTCACACTAGATTTAGAAGTAATGAAATCGAATCCTACAGTACGATATCCTTCATCCGTTTTATTGTAGTCTACTAATATTCTGTCCGATTTTAACCCTAAATATCCATGCCATGGGTCATAATCGTCAGGGTCCGGATATCTCATTTCGAATGATTCTTGTAAATACTCTAATTCTGTTTGTTCGTCATTAGGCGTATAAGATATAAATGCCCCCGAACTTGTATCCGAGTTGGCTGCTATTTCGAAACTCATACAATTAGGGAAATTATCACTATCAAATCCCATAGTATCAGTATCATCCTTATCGTGGTTAAAGTTGAAAATACCCATATCTTTTGTGTTACCAGGAGACGGTTCATTTTGACCTTCATTCAATGCCGTAGTACCATCATTGATTAGTATTAAACGACAAGGGAAGCCATATATACATTCTCTTGTATCTTGTAAAGAACCCCCATTGTGTATATCAAACCATTTTTTAGGGTTCATAGATTTCTCATCTGATTCATCGTAGTTATATAAATTATCGTTTATCCATTTAGTTAAACCTGTGTTTTGCCAGTGTCCGCTTGACATGAAATCGGCTTTAAGTGTATATCTCCATTCAGGCTTACCTTTAGGGAAATCGTATCTCCATTTATTACCACTTTCGTCTGCTAAGTTTATTCTATAGTTTTTAATCGGATAGGCCATTGAAGAAGTCCCTTGGTATTGTAATGTTGATTGTTTATGATCTAATGTGAACGATTTACCATACTTTTCTTCGTCTGTTGAAACATAAACTATTTTACAAGGCTTCTTATCGTCTTTACCTAAACCACTAAAATCGCAATATATTGTCATTGTAGGTAACGTATTACCTTTTTGGAATTCTACAAGTGCTTTTTGTTCGCCTGTGCTATTTTTATTAGCTATAAAGTTATTTAATATTTCATCCGTAGTTAAAGCAACTTGATACATCCTTATATTTCTTAGTTTACAATAACCGCTTCCACCTAATACTACATTACTATTTGTCGAGAAGTCTTCTAAGAAAGTTTCCCCGTTAGCAGTATAGTCTGATAATTGGAACGCGCTACACATTACACCATTTAAGTATATCTTAGCTTTACCTTCGTTTCTATCTATTATAAACATAACAGATGTGTTAGCGTTATCTTCGAAATATAAATTACATTCGTTACCTTCAGCACTTCTTAATATTAGGTTTTCAGTAGTTATTTTGATTCCGCAATTTTTAGTATCATCCCATAGCTTTAATACTAAAGCATCGTCTACACCTATAGCTTTGGAAGTGAATTCCATATCAAGAGTGAACCCATAACGAGCATTATTAGCTAATGGTGCTATTGGTATCGTTAATGTTGATGCTCCACTGAATATAAGTTCGTTGTCAATCCAACCACTTTCGCTATCAAAAGAGAAGTTCGTTAATTGAGCAGGTATATTATATCCGTCTTGGTCTGTACCAATAAGTAAATTTCTATTTTCATCACTATTACTTCTATCCACCGCAGATGCTATAAACAACGACCCAGTTGTCACGGGCATTATTCTAGCGAAAGCACTAGGTGTAACCGTTACATTCCAAGTAATAGAATCCGATACCTTTTCTGTTACATCATATACATCTAAACGTACAGTATGCTTACCTTCTTTTAAACTTGAAGTTCTATAATAAGAAGTATCTAATCCACAAGTACCAGTAGAAACTAAATTATCGTCAACATATACTTTAGTTATAAAGCTAGTAGCACCTTGCATGTATACTTTGAAATCTAACGCTAATTGGTTACCTTCTTCAACCGATGGATCTACTGTGTTAGATACAACTACTAATGATGTTTTGTTGATTATTACCAAGTTAAATTCTAATACGTTTGATTTATTACCTTCCCCATCTATTATATATGCTTGACAGCGATGTCCATCAGCAGTCATATTCGTAGGGAATGTGTAATAACCTCTTTTGTCGGCAGTACATGTTGTAGTTCCTTGAAGCACTCCATCAACAATCATATAGAAAGTAAGATCTAAACTTGTATCTAGAGCCGACGGTGTGAAATAATATCTTACAACGCTTCCTTGTAGATATGCCGTATTGGAGTCGAAATCCGAAACTATAGATGCTGAACCATATCTTACTGTGAATGTAAGTTCATTAGACATCTTACCTGCTCTGTCGACTACATATAATGTTACTTTATTATTACCTGTTGTTAAGTATTCGTGTGAAATCGCAACAGTTGTTTCTTCTTGCTCCACATACATAGTCATCTTTGGTGCATTGTTAACATTAACTTTTAATGTACCTCTACCTAGATTTGGAGATACGAAGTCGAATGTAACCATGAAATCTTCGCCTATATTTACTTTTTGTTCTTCATTCATAGATGATGAAATATAAGCTGCTGATACATTAGATAAAGAACGTTTATTTATTGTATAAATCGCATCTTCTATCTTATTCATTTTGACATCTGTTATATAGTCTCCATCTTGCCAGAAAGTACGGTTATAATCTTCGTATTCATCGAATGTTGGTTCATCAAGTATTTCTGCTCTAGCGGGTCTACTATAGTTTACCATAGCATAACCTATTGTTGCAGCATTGTCGTCAGCTATCGGTTCTCTAACTTCAAGCCCATTTTCTATCGGTGGTAATGTAACCCTAGCGGACATATCATCATCGAACAATCTTATCTGGAAGTTATAGAAACCTATTTCTGTCATCTCATCTATATTATCTTCAGTTATAGTCAATATTACTTTTGAATCTTTTACAGCGGATATATTTGTAAATATCGGTCCGCCTTTTGATCTGGTTATTATAAGTTGAGCAAAGGCACTTCGTTCTACCACGAATGGATTTCCTACTAGACTGAATTGTATCTCAACTTCTCTGTCGCCTCTGTAAAGTAACACTCTGGTATTAGCAGTTGCTGTACCGTTATTGAGTATCTTAACAGTGACATTAGTATAAATCATAGATTCTTCCTCCTTTTTATATCATATTTTTACTCTGTTATAGGTGCCAATATAACAATACCGTCTTGTATTGGTGGTAAGGTTATCCTACTTGTTTGGGATTCGTCGAATAATCTTATCTGAAATGTATACGAACCAAGTTCTATATCTTCGTCTGTCATTTCTGGCGGCACTACAAATACAATACGACCCTCTTTTGTTGGTGCCATCTCACTTATAGCATACGTGTAGTCTGGTTTTTGTATAACTAATTGCCCATAACTAGCATGTAGGTTATCTATAGTATTAGCACCTGCTTGTTTATACTGCCTAAATATACTTTCGACTATTTCGAATTGTATTTCTATATTTTTATCGCCTTTATATAATATAATTTTTCTATCGACGGTCGCTTTATCATAACTCTTTATTGTAACTTTAGATATAGCATATATCATTGCATCAGCTCCTTTCATATAAAATATAAATGGACAATAAACCCTATTCTTGTTTTTCTTTATTTTGATTTATTGCTTCTAATTCATGTTGAAGTTGCTTTATTTGCGCTTTCAACAAAATATTCTCATTTATTAATTTATTCAATTCATCCTTATATAAATCTATTATTAAACCTATATCTACTTGCATGTTATACCTCCTATAAATATTTACTTAATCCAGCATAGTCGCTTTTTATTTTTATCTTCTTATCGTTTATGTCTACGTAGAATTTATATAAAAACTCCAACAACATGACGTCCTTCTCCACTACGATATAATCCAATATCATAGCGTAGTCATCAGCATGCTCTCCAAACATCGACATATCCGAAATACCTGTGCAATACGAATGTATATCTCCATTACTTTTGTGATAAAATATAGTCATGCTCGTTTCGTGTTCATACATACTAGCCATAAAAACCCTCCTTTATACAAACGCCCAGTATGCTACAACTGGTTTTACTAATTGCTTTTCATCCCAAGATCCATCGCCTATCATTGTTCCGTAACCGCCATAAGATTTTCTATTCCACGCTCTAATCGACGCATATACTTGAAAAGTTCCCGTATTCCTGTTAATGTTTAATGCTTCCGCGTAAAAAGATAGCAATGGAAAATAAGCACTAGTTACATGGTCACTATGCGACGTGTATATACGTTTAATAGCGGTTACAACCTTGAAATTCTTACCTATAAATTCTGAAGGTAGTTGTATAGTTACCGTTGACTCAGAGTCACACGTGTATTCTCCAGCATATAGTAAACAATGATATGTGGATGCGGTACCGCCTTTACTCCACGTTAGACCATTAGCATCAACTCTTGTGTAGCTACCGTCACTATGGGTCCATTTTGAATAACCTGCCGCATGATACGCTGTTGTGTGCCCCGAACTACTACCTATTGTAAAATTCGTACCATCGAATTTATAATTGGTACCTGAGAGTTTTCCATTTATTGAGAGATTCCAGCTAGTAGCGTTTTGTGTAACTATAGTATATACATCACTCGCTCCGATTTTCCCAGATACCGCTGATTGTATTTGATCCGCCCTAACAGATAATGAACTACAAAGATTATGCACTTCTTCGTTTTGTCCTCCAAGCCAATTTACATCCGTGCGTAATCCATTAATAAGATTTGTATGATTGTTGATATCCGACCCGACATTTACAAACATGCCATCAGATGTGACTTTGAATTCCGTTAGTTTGGCATCGATGGTATTAATGTTATGTTGTACAGTTAAAAACATACCATCCGTTGTGACTTGGAAATCGCTCATTTTTGTGTTGAATTCTTCTTTCAGTGTTACAAACATACCATCAGATGTGACTTTGAATTCCGTTAGTTTGGTATCGATGGCATTAATGTTATTTTGTACAGTTAAAAACATACCGTCCGTTGTGATTTGGAAATCGCTCATTTTTGTGTTGAATTCTTCTCTTATCGTTAAAAACATACCGTCCGTTGTGATTTTGAAATCACTCATTTTTGTGTTGAATTCATCTCTCAGTGTTAAAAACATACCGTCCGTATTCACCTTGAATTGCATAAGGTCGCCGTTACTTGCTGAAATATCCGATAGATTTCCGTTTATAGTCGCAGTATGTCCGTTGATAGATACCGTAACTCTTTCCCCATCGTTAACATGAACTGTTGTGTCGGCAGGGGTTAATAAATCCGAACCGTCTAGCTGAACGTATTTATTATCGTCATATATAACGACTTTACCATATGCTGATATATTAGGCGCCTTAGGTGTATCTTTGGTTACTTTTACGAATTCCGACACCATTTTATTAGATAAACTCATATATATCATTCACCATCCCATAAACTATTAGTGAATACAGCTTTTTCTGTTACCGGACACCCCGGAACACATTGAATCGACTGTGAAATCACTTTAGCTTTTACATTCCTAACTCCGGCCGCCTCATAATTCAAACGAACGCAATCTCCAACTCTTACTGGACAATATCCGTGTGTATAACTAACGGTGTATTCTATGGATGATAGTTCCTTTAACATTCTCGTAGCATACTCTTTAATTTGTTCTTCTGACTGCTTACCGACCAAATCAGGGTTAGTTATTCTTTTTGTTATACGTCGACCTCTACTAACTGTTGATACAGGGCTATTCGGATCGTCATTAACGACTTTAAGCGAAGACGACGTTGTCCCATTCGAGTATATTATCTCTACTTCATTTGGGATTCCGTATAAATCATGATCCATATTAAAATTAGGATAAAGTATTGAACTGTTATTCGCGTCGAATGTCCATATCGGTTGTAATGACTCCGTTGATTGTATTGGTGCTATTATCACTCTTCCTAATTCATCTAAATCCATTCGTACGTCGGCATTTGCTAAGAGGTCTTTAGTAAAACTCATCCAAGTATCGTCGAGATTCGCTACGAAATTATCAAACAAAGAGTGTTCTTTTTCGGTTTTTATCACCGGAGCTCGCATCTGCTCTCTCATCACCATGTATGCTCGTTCTAGAATATTCTCACCCTTTAATATGGAATATCCAAGTGGCGGATGTTTCTCTTTTAATTCTATCAATGGTGTATACGCATCCATTGAAATATTCTTTATCTTACCGTCGAAACTATACGACGGAGTTTGTATCATGTACGTCCCTAGGGGTACTCTTTCACTAAAACCATTTTGAATCACTACCATGTATATTCGTATATAACATTCGCCAAGCGATTCGGTCATTGATATGGAGGCTGACCCAAGTGTTTCAGCCTCGATATCTCTTGAAATTGTACTACTAATGACTGTGTTTATTTTTTTAACGTCTCTCCATGTGTCAGGGTCGACTAAATAATATTCAAATTTTTGTTGCATTGTAGAGGTCCAGTCAATCATTTATATACCTCCTTCTACTCTTCTAATGTCAAACGTTACCGGTATAACAGGATCGTTATGTTTTTGGTTGAATGATACTGAAATATTGGCCCAATATCCACTTCCCGATGGTTCCCTAACATATACGTCACCCATATAAACCGCTAAACGTCTTAGTCCGTATAAAGTGTTTTTATCGTCTTTAGGAATATCAACATTCCATGTGGACGATACGCCTAATTGTGTTCCATAGTAGCTAACCGGATGCATGCGACCAATATATTCGATTCGAGATACGTCAGCGTCATTTGTGTCCGAAATATCAATATTATACGGTAATTTTAACATCGAACCGGACCATGCTGGCTTATCGGTAGGTTCATCGGTAGCTTCAAATGAATCCCATTCTTCGTTCCATTGTATTATCACTGACTTTACACCGACATAGTAACTAGGAATATCGGAATAACTTATAGCTCCAGTAACGTTACTTTTTACAACTATTCTATATCTAGCATAATCCAATGAAGGGTGAGGATCTGTAACGAATACGTTTTCGCCATTACTCAAACCACTTGCTATTTCTATATACTTACCGTCGTAATCTCTTCTGTATACAGACAATGTCACATCTTCAACTAATACAGGAGTCTCAGACTGAACTATACAGAAACACGCTGGTTGACCGTTTTCGTCTTCACCTTGGTATATAATATCACCGTAGCCTTTAGTGTAATACGAAATCGACTCCCCAGAAACGCCGGTTATTATTTCATCAGTTCTTTCGAAAGTTGTAGCGTTTATTTGTGCAACTCTATAACTTAACATCGGATACACATGGCAGTATGGGTGTATGTGTGTACACAGTGTTTCAGGATCGAACGATATTTCAGCATTAGGCGGGTATACTACTTCTTCCCACGATACGCCAAAAGTCGCAGTTTCTTCGCAAGTTAATCCGGTATTCATTGTTACCACACACTTTACTGTGTAATCTATACCGTTCTCTAAGTCAACACTATCTGGTCCGATTTGTAGTAGTAACTCTTGGTTAACATCATAGAATTTAGAGTATACTTCTTCGTTTTTTAACACAACTTTATTATTTCCTATATCATCGAAACATTCGTATGAATCATTAGCCGTTATCGTTACGTGATAACTTATCGGCGTTTGTGTAACTGGTCCGGCTATACCTTGTATATAGAAAGGAAAAGAGTTTATAACATCCAATGTATCCCCATCATTATTGGTAACAGATAACATTAGAGTAGGTGGAGTGAACACCTCGATGCTTCTTTTTACCGACCAATCACCCCATTCATCTATAGCTCCTTTTGTTCTAACTCGCCAGTTTATTTTTGTTGCATCCGAATATCCAGTAGTATTTAAAGTATAAGAACGAACTTCACTTTCATCTTCAGACGATACGGGTAATGATATAGACCTAGTTTCACCATTAATTGATAATTGTAGCTCGGCCTGTCTTTCTTTTGAATTATCTTTTGAATTGTGCATCCAATATAAAACAACTGATTCACCACTGATAGCAGTAGTAGTTGACGACCATGTTGTTGGTGGCTCAGGTTTAGTACCAATGGTTGTTGCTTTAATGCCGGACCAATCGGACGAACCATTATCATTCACTGCTCTAACCCTAAAGAAATATGTCTCTCCGCTAGTAAGACCTGTGACTATATAATTCGTACCGATTACGCCTGTTATGGTGGATGTAGCATTCGATGCGCCAAGATAATCTATATTTGTAGCATATTCTATATCGTATGTCTTAGCCGCGTTAGCCGCAGACCACGACAATGTCACTGAGGTTTCGCTTGATGCCGCACATTTCGTTATGCCAGAAGACGGGCTAGGCTTTGTAGCAACATTAGCTGAATAATTAGACCAATCGCTATACGCGTTTCCTTTCTTCGAACGACAGCGGACTTTATACTCATTACCGACTGCTATCGTGGCAGAGAATGATGCTACACCCGTTGATATGATAGATTGTCCAGTTTTATAAATATACTTATCATTTTGAATTATCTGAAATTCTATACAATCTACGTTCATCGTTAAGTTTTCCAGCTTAGACGTAAGCGTATAATCATGTAACGATACTGCTGGAACTCCTGGAACCGTTAATGGTTCAGGGCCAAATGTATACGTAGATGCCGAAGACCATGATGCCGTCCAATAACTAACTTGCTTATTGTTGGACTCATATGTCTTCGATATCGGCTTAACTTGAAATCTCACACTCTTCGCGTTAGTCGGCGCGGTATAGATGCTCTGTTTATCTGTAACATCCGATTCGCTACCAACAAACCATACATTATCTCCGGTGTCATACCACCATTTAGCGGTATATTTATCGGTGTTCGAATTATTCCACGTCCAAACCGCAAATACAGTCCTATCCGTATTGGATTGTAAACCGAATTGTGTTATGGTCGCAACCGTATTCACGTGTGTCGTTGTCGCGGGCGTAGATGCTGTACTTTGAGTTATGTTTCCAGCGTTATCCACACTTGCTGTCTCCGCCAACTTTATAACTTGACCTACATAAATCAAGTCGACATTTTTAATATTGTTTATCTTGGCTAAGAATCCGACTGTGACATTGGCTTTCCTTGCTATACCGCTAAGCGTGTCGCCTTTCTTAACCGTATATGTTGTAGCTGCCATTATCTATATCCTCCTTTCTATTCTAGCAGCTCTCACTAGAGTTTCTACTGCATTTACTATATTACTTCCATCATCATATGTTATTCCGTTTATGTTGTAACTTGTGTTGCCTGCTACTGGCATGTTATTCTTAAGGTCTTTTATAGCAGATACTACTTCGCTATTACTTACTCCATTTTGAACTGTACCCATGCTGCTTGTCATGATGTTAGCCGCGTCTGTTGATAACGCGATATTACCGCTTCCTGGTATCATACTATTAAGTCTTCTTGAGTTTGCTTGTACGTTACTTAAGTCTAATACAGGTGTTATTACTGGGTTTGCGTTAATGTCTACTAAGTCGTTTATGGCTGATAGAGGTCTACTGAAATTATCTACAACTTTATCTGCTACTCCCGTTGCAGTCTTAGCAACTTTTGAAGAGTATTTTTCTAGACCAACCACGAAACCTTCGTCTGTAAATCTACCTATTTCCATAAATACTCTTGAAGGCGAGTTAATCTTTAACGCACTCCTAGCGGCAGTTATAGCTTTTGTTACCATGGTACGAGCCGCATCTGCTACCGATTTTGCTTTTTCGGTTATACCTTTTTTAAAACCTGCTACAAGGTCTCTACCTGCTTGGAGTAACGCTGATCCACACTTAGATGCTCCTTGTTTGGCTTTATCTATAGCGCCAGACACTGCTGTTTTGGCATCTCCCCATTTTGATTTTATACCTTTAACTAAAGATTGTAGTAGTTGACTACCGTTTTCCATAAACGCACCGAAAGCACCTTTTATAACAGATATACCAGCCTTAATCATAGCATCTATAACTTGCTTTACGGCTGCTTCTATTCTAGCTTGATTGTTTGTTATACCGTCAGCGACACCTTCGATGAAACTTAACGCTAAGTCTATACCCGCATTTATAACTTCACCTAAGTTATCCGAAACCGCATTTATAAACTCAACTACGATGTCTATGGCTGCATCTGTTATTTGATAGATGTTATCTCGTATACCTTGTAATATTCCGAGTATCATCTCTAAACCATATCGTACAAGTTGTGGTATATTTTCCGATAATATCCTAGCAAATTCCACTATTAGTTCCGCACCAGTTTGAGCTATTAATGGTATATTTTCTCGTATTACTGTAAGAATAGACTGGAATATATTACTCAATGCTGAGATTATCTGAGGTGTTCCTTCACCTATTGCTTTCGCGAAGTTGATTATTGCTTCTCCGGCTTTAGTACCTAGTTGTGGTAATAGTCCTATAAGTTGTCTAACAAATTCTATTATTAGGAACCCAGATGCACCTATAGTCGCTGCTATAGTTGCTAGGCCAGCGCCAAATAATGCACAACCAGCACCTGCTGCGGCACAACCAACACCTAATAATGCTACAGATGCTGCTAGACCTAACAATCCAGGTAAAGCCCCTGTTAATAAATATCCAGCTGCCGCTATCACGGCGAATGCTCCAGCTAAAGCTAATAGACCTATACCAACTTGTTCTAAGCTTAATTGGCTAAGAGCCACTAGTTGCGGAGTAAATATAGCCATTGCTGCTGCCATAACCAACATCGCTGCTGCACCTGCTATACAACCAGTCATCGCATACATAGCCACTGCTAATATTGCTAATGAGCCGGCTAAAGATACTAGACTCTTACCTATCTCTTCCCAAGACTGTCCGCCTAGCATATTTAACGCAGTGCTTAGTCCCATAAGAGCTACGCTCATCGCACCTAGACCGACTGATAACAATAGCATTTGAGGTCCAGATATAAGTTTAGAAGCTACACCTAGAACTGTTAATGCTCCTGCTAAAGCGGTTAAACCTCTACCTATAGATTCCCAACTAATAGAACCCATAGCTTTTGTTGCTTGTGATAATCCTAATATTGCTACGGACATAAGAGTTAAACCGACAGCTAAAGAAGCCATCTTTAATCCGCTTCCTCCGACTTTACCAAATATACCTATAATTGATAATATACCAGCTATACTTGTTAACCCTTTTATTATCTGATTGGTATCAAGATTACCAAATAAACGCATAGCTTGCGATAACACCATCAATGCTGCCGATAATATCAATACTGCTGATGCGGTGCTGGTACTAAGGCTTCCAAATTTAGCTAATGCTAAGAAACCTGCTAGCTCTAGTAATACTGCCGTTAAAGCGAATAAACCAGAACCTAATGTTTCGGCGTCTATACTACCAAGCAGTTTCAATGCTCCAGCCATACCCATTAAAGCTACACTAAATATCAATAAGGCTGCTGATGTTTGTCTAAGCCCTTTATGACTTCCACTGAAAGCTTTGACTGAAACATTAAGAGCCATAATAAGTCCTGCTAATCCGACTAATCCAGTAAGCATCTCTCCGATACTAATAGTGGATAGTATTTTCATAGCAGTTGAAAGTAGTAATAATGACGCTGCCATAGTTATCAAATAACCATTGATACCCATTAAACCTTTTATTCCACCAGCTTTAAGTATACCAACATAAGCTCCCATTAAAGCTGCTATCATACCTACGATACCCAATAAACCGGTACCGAGTTCAACTGGATCCAGAGTTGATAGCATTAGTAAAGACCCAGTAAGCACTGCTATAGCTCCTGCTATCTTTAACAATGTTCCAGCTTGTAAGTCTCTTTGCCATGCTTCTAAAGCTTCTTTTGTCGTTCCTAGAACTTCAACCACATTCTTACCGATATTTCCGAATTCTTTGAACATGCCGCTAAAACTCTTAGTCACATTCTTAACGTCATCTGAGATACCACCGATTTCTTTGAAAGTGTCTTTGATATGTCCCGCAAGTTTAAGTCCAGAAGCGGTCTGTAATCCTTTCATTATTGTGTCGAAGTTTATAGACCCTATGGCTTTACCTAAACCTTCACCTAATGTAGATATAACCGTTCCAACTGGATTTAGTATTTTACCCAGATTACCAAATACCTTACTGAAATCCACACTACCGATAGAATTGAAGAAGTTGCCTATTCCTGTTTTTAAACTTTCGAATTTATCACCTATGAAAGTAAAAGCTTTATTTAAACCTGTTCCTATTCTATCGAATACTTGTTCGCTTAATGCTTTCGAAACGGTACTTGCAAATTTACCTATAGTTGAGGTAACCGATAATACTGCGGAACCTATAGAAGGGAATACCCCAAGTAAAGGTTTTAATCCTTTTGCGATATTTCCTACAGCACTGCCGACAGATTTAAATACATCGAATACTCCTTTGAATGTATTCTTAATTTTCTTAGCTGTTTCATCATTCATTTTGAATTTGTAAGTAAGGTCTCTGAACTTAGTGGATAAGTCAGTTAGCTTTTGTCCAGTCATAGAAGGGAATACTTCTTTCCAAGCATCTCCTATTGCTCCTAGACCCTTGCCGACACTTTGTATAATGTTAGAGAAACCTCTTATCGCTGCGTTTCTACCTCCACTCTCGTTCCAGAATTTAAGCATATTATTTCTGGCTTCAGTAGAAGGTCCTATTATAGCCTCAAATCCATCTTTTATACCAGTTAATAGTTCCTTAGCTTGGTCTTTATCCCCTATGATATGCTCCCAAGAAGTCGTCCATCCAGATTGTACTGTCTCTTTTAAAGTGTCAAATAAACCTGTAACTGTACGGACTTCTGTAGCAGCTTTTGTGGCAGTCTGAGACATGTTCATTATGGCTTTGACTTGCTCGTCAGAGTATCCTTGTGCACTTAATTCAGCTTCGGTATATGCTCCCGAAATCTGTTTAAGCGTTTCAATCATTACATCCGAAGTTAACCATTCACCTTTAGTTAAACTCTCTCTGAAACTACCAAATTTTTCTATAGCTGCTTCAGCACCTGTACCCATTAATTCAGATGTTCTTATTAATGCTTTCTGGAATGCTTCACCACCCATACCTGCATTTTGAATTGAGTTCCAGTCCATCAATTGAACTTTACCAGCTGCTAATGCTTGTGACATTTGATACATCGCACCTGCTGCTTTAGTTGCGTCAACACCAAAGAATGCCGCTAAGTTCGACATACCTTTTATCGATGCGACCGAATCATCTAGTCCGACACCCGCTGCTGTGAACTTACCTATGTTGTCAGTCATCTGAGCGAAGTTATAAATTGTTTGGTCTGAGTATCTATTCAGCTCATCAAGAGCTGTTGTTACTGTGTCTAGAGTTTCGCCTTTCTCTGCGGTATTCGCCAAGATTGTACTTATAGAATTCGTCTTTAGTTCATACTCTTGAAAACCAGTAGTTATAGGGTCTAGTGTTAATGCTTTAATCATCTTAGTACCAAAATCGGCAATTTTAGAACCAAGGTTTAAAAATATCCCTTGGACTAGTGAGTTAAGTGCTGAGAATTTCTGACCGACAGAACTAGTAGTATTACCTAATTCTTCCATACTATCAGTAGTACCGTCTATTCCTTCTTCGGCACCATCCATCATACCCGCAAACTTTTCTGCTGCTTTATCTCTAATGTTTAATAATAAATTTCCAAATTTTTGTAATTTAGTTTCTGATTTATCAATATCTATAATATCTTCGGTTTCGAAATTCATCCCAGAGACCTGAGTTTGAACTTCTTTTAATGCTTTACTTACTTCTTTTAACCCGTCAGCGGCAGATGTCTTACTAAGAGTCTCGTTTAATTTCTCTAACGATTGTAGAGTCTTTGAGATCTTGCCCTCAAAGTCGGAGTTATCGAAGGTCATTTTGACGATTCGTTCATCTATAGAACTCACGATCTAGTCACCTCTCTCCATGCCGCTTCTGCTATCTGATCAAATATAGGTCTCATAGCAGGGTTAATGTAATCTGTAGGTGCAACATAGCCTCCGGTACCAGTACCGTGCCCGAATTGTAGTATTACTGCTATATACACCCCTTTGTTTTGGTCTGTGTTTGTCCAGTATATAACTATTCTGCTTCCTTCGTTTACTATTTCATACCCCCAAGATGCTGCAGTAGAACCGTCGTCTCTAGGAGTTGCTGCGGCTAAAGCAGATACACCCATTTGAGCGTACTTTTGTAATATCGAATTGAAATCCAGGTTTTCTATTCTGTTAAGGAACCTTAAAGTTTTATTGAAGTTTCCTGTAACTGTACATTTGATCATTTAATTCACCACCTTTAGGTCGTACCTACCCTTTAGTTTGGAATTGTTTCTTTCTAGCTTCATTCAGAGCTTTGTTTCTAGCTAATATCTCTTGTCTGCTCATCTTTTTAGGTGGATTATTCTTAATATTACATACTTTAACCAGTGTTAATAATCTATTCAGATGCCAATACTGACATTCGAATGGAATGTTGAATGAGACCATCCAGTAGTATATGACTTCCGATGTTACTGTCTCTTGTCCTCTGCCAGGCTTATCATTTGAAAAGGTAGTAGCAGTCATAGGATGTGCTATATAGTCATTTATACTTTTAAGATTATCTTCTGTTAGTCTAGTTAATACTTCTTTGTCTGTTTTTTCATCTGTACACATACAATGAACATAGTCTAGAATTTCCTCTAATGTTTTATTCTTACCATCTAGGAAAGGTTTACACCATTTTGATTCCCATTTTGAAATTGAGACCAGAGAATGTTCCAATTGTATAGTGACGTCATCATAGTATATGAATTCGCTTTTTTCTTCATCGAAATATTCTAATCCAGGTATAGTTATCTCTAACATCTCTGGTCACCCTTACTATTTATTAATGTTAGCAGGCATTATACCATTTACAAATGCCGCTGCTTCACTTTCGTTAAGAGCTAGTGACATGAATATTTCGCTGTATGCTTCGGTTTCAGAGAAAGCTTTTGAAATTTCTTCACTTTTCATAAATCTTCTACCATCTGCAGATTTTTCACCATAAGCTTTTAGTACCATTTGTTTAAATAGACTAACGATTTTTACATTATCCTTAGACGCTACTATTTCTTCTAGCATTTTAGAAAAGCCACCTTCTACAGACATTTCCATTTCAGCGATTTCAGCTTTAGTTAGGTTGAAATAAAAGTCTTCAGTTCTTTCCACACCATTATAGTCTATATAAGTTACAGTTTTCTTGATCATATTAAATATCTCTCCTTAAATTAGTATTTTTGTATTGATAAAAAATTAAGAGCCCCACGTTATTATCGCGAGGCTCTGTTAAATTATTTACGCTTTTAGTAATTCCATTATTTCATTAGGTGTTAATAATTTAGCTTCGTTTGATTCGTCTCCGAATAATGCGTCTTCTAATAATTGCATTTTTCCTTCGTCTACTTTAGATGCGTCTATAATTAAAGATGCAGTTGGTTTGAATCCGTCAACTGGAACCGGAACTGTAGATAACTCCCAGCTGAATGTTATTGCTTCTGGGTTATCGTTTATTGTAGAATATGCTTTCTCAGAAGGTGCTACAGTACATCCATATAATAAGTGTAATTTGTAGCTAAATTCTTGCCCTTGTATATCGTTACCCACAGCTGTTCTGTAACATAATCCGAATGCTCTTCTTGCTTGTTGCCCTATAGTAACACCAGCTGCTATAGTTGCACTACCGTCACATTGTTCGAATTCTGCAGGATATGTGTAAGCTTCTATTGTAGCTCCGAATTGTTCCGCAGATCTTAAAGTAAGGTATTTAACGTCATCTGCATATAAAGGAGTTTCTTCTGCTCCCGAAGGGCTTTCTGTTACCGCTGTTAACCCATTCCATACTACTCCGTTTTTGTATGAACCATCATTGTCTTGTACGTATAATACGCCATTCTTAACACCCGTTTCGAAGAAACGTTGTCCGACTTCGTCCCAAATTAATCTTGCCATTTTGAATTTTCCTCCTTGTTTTTAATAGTATAATGTGAATGCGTAGTGATTAAGGTTATCCGCAACGTAGCCTCTAGTAAATCTACACATTGGGATAGCGTTTAATACTTGCTCTATTATTTCGATTGTTGGTTTCTTGAATATGAATACTACGTCATAACTGTTTGTGTAATTATACACGATTCCATCAGCTCGTTTAGCGTCCCCAGAGCCAATATGATAAACAACACATGGGTATGAAATCTGTACTGAAGCAGGAGGTTGGAAATATACGTTGTTATTACCTACTAAGTCGCATAGCTTCTCGTGTAATTCTAATCGTCTATTCATTATATAAACCTCCTATAGTCAGTACTAATCTTGGGTACTGTACAGTGACTTCTGAAATCTTCCACTTAGCGCCCATGAATACTACATATTTCATCGCATGGAAATTATTATTGGCAAACGGGTCGGCTATGATACTGATTTGATTGGAGATGTTAATGTCATCATTAACTTTAGCAGAACCGCTAAATCTACGTGAGTTTCTTATAACATCTCCGAAATACTCAACCTCTACTATCTGCTCTTCCCAAATTCCCGGTTCCGTTTCTTTAGTTACAGCATAGCCGATTACTCCACAAAACTTTGCCATTTTGAATTTCTCCTATCTTAGTGTTGAGCTTTTTCTTCTATAACTATAGCAGAGAAAGGTTTAACTAATGCTCCAGAGCATCTTGTTTCGATTAGGTATTTTTGTGCGTTGTAGTCTATATCGAAGTCTTCGAACATAGCAACTGCTCCACCTTTATCGGCACCAACGTTGTAGTCTTTTAAGTTAACTACTATAGCTAATATGTTTTTGTCTTTAGCTAAGTTCTTAGCACCTTC
>ERZ808027.6-NODE-6-length-22987-cov-5.312484_pt1 | contig 22987 bp, 27 predicted proteins | sample MGYA00380183_ERZ808027 | MGnify/ENA primary metagenome ERZ808027 (study PRJEB31490, sample SAMN06133374) | cow dung metagenome | isolation source: H7 | host: cow | place: China: Chengdu | collected 2015-05 ...
ACTGAACCCCTCTGGAACACCAAATAACGCACTCGGGAGAAAATTACGGACTATTCATTATTTTGATGAGCATCTACCCACTCCAGAATCTCATCCCTGTAGAACATGAGATTCTTGCCGCTCTTGTAGCATGGTATGTCCCCCCTGCTGGCCATTCGGTACACTGTGATACGTGATAACTTGAGCATGTTAGCCACCTCCATGGTGGTAAGGATTTCTCGTCCGGATGAAGTCTTGGGTCTTCCTTCAGGGGTTTCCAAACGCTTGACCCTGTCAGTCAACGTGCGCATCTGGTCCAGAAGAGCGGACATCATTCGAGGCATGTCATCAAATGTGACTTTAGTCTTTCTTGCTGTTTTCATATAATGTCGATTTGGTTTGCATTCCAAGATTCCACAGATATGATTCAACAGCATTGATGGAGTGTTCCGCAAACGGCTTTATTGACAGATCAGATACCCGGTCTATTTCTGATCCAGGTGTCTTGCAGAACTTCGTGAAGGTAGAGTTGATGGTGGCAACAGAAGCGAAGAAGTCAGGAAAGGAAGTCTTTGCAAAGGAAGCCGCATGTTTTCTTCCAAGCAGCGCATACGGTGCAAGATTGTAAAAGAGCACAGATCCCTCATCCTTTCTCAACAACTTGCGAGGGATGTATCTGTTCCTAATCTCGGAGTCATCCGAGACCTTACAACACAGCTCATCCGAGTATTCCACATCGGCAGGGCGATTCCTTAGGCGTCTTAAGGATTCAGCCAGCAGACTGATCTGATCTGCTGTCAGGTACTCCCCTACTGACTCATGGAGGTAGATAAGAAGGCCACGATACATACAGTCTTCCCTATCCTTGAAGCGTATTGAAGGATCTATCAGGACATTCGTATCGTTTACTTTCTCTACCATAAATAATTTTAGTTTCTCTTAACAAATATAGCACTATTATTTTACTTTACAATCATTTTATATCAAAATAATACTCAATTAAATTTCCTGATTACCAAAGGTATTATGAGAGCAACTTAGTAAATGCCTTTTGGCGACGGAAGATGTCAAATAAATGGCTAACTTTGACTTTTCACACAAGACAGAAACATATGAAAGTCGCAATCATAGGTGCCGGAAACATGGGCGGAGCAATCGCAGCAGGACTGGCTAAAGGCAAGCTCGTCCAGTCAGGTGATATCATCTGCACAGCCAGAACCCAGGCAACATTGGACAAGATCAAGGCAATCGATCCTGATATCGTCACAACAAATGACAACGCCTTTGCAGCAAAGGAAGCTGATATCGTCATCCTGGCGGTAAAGCCTTGGCTCATGGAAGAGGTCATTGCAGACCTCAGAGAGCACATAGACCCGTTCAAGCAGATATTCGTATCTGTGGCGGCAGGAATAACTCTGGAAGAGCTTGGCGGTTGGATATCTCCTTCCTGCCCATCGTATGCAACAGTATTCAGAGCCATACCTAACACCGCTGCAGCTGTACTTGAGAGCATGACATTCATAGCTTCATCTAATGCGGATGAAGATCAGATTAAACTGGTCAGCGATATCTTTGACGAAATGGGAACCACCATGTACGTCGAGGAGAGACTGATACCTGCCGGAACCGCCCTTGCATCATGCGGAATCGCATTTGCGATGAGGTATATCCGTGCTGCATCAGAAGGAGGAGTAGAGATAGGATTCCGACCTGAGGAAGCAAGAAAGATCGTAGAGTACACAGTCAAGGGTGCAGCCGAGCTGCTTCTGGCTTCCGGCAATAATCCGGAGGTGGAGATCGACAAGGTCACCACGGCCGGAGGAATCACTATAAAAGGACTCAACGAGATGGAGCATGAAGGCTTCACCTCGGCGGTCATCAAGGGACTCAAGGCTTGCCTTTAAGTCAGAATATAAATATCGAATTATAGCTTACAAGGTATTGTAACCGCTTTTTATATAAATATATTTTTATATAAAATACAAAGTATCCTCTATTTATCCTCGGATCAAATTACATTCGTTCTAATATAATTATATTCTCACATTATATTTTTACATCCGATATAATGTAATTTCATAAAATTTACTAAATTTGCATCAGATAAGATGTAGTTTTATGAAATCATTACTATCGGCAACTCTTAAGAAATTAAGAAAGGAGCATGGACTGACACAGGAGGACCTGGCCATGAAAAGTGGAGTAGGTCTTAATTTCGTGCGTCAGCTTGAACAGGGTAAACCTACCCTCAGAATGGATAAGGTAAATCAGGTACTCGCTATGTTCGGTTACGAGCTAGCACCCGTAAGAAAGGAGGAACTCAATGAAGACTGCTAAAATATTCTACAAGGATAGCCTGGCCGGGGTTCTCACTGAAACCGAATCCGGCTATGAGTTCTGTTACGATAAAGAGTATCTCGAAACCAAGGGTGCAGAACCGGTGAGTCTTACTCTCCCCCTCACGTCCAAACCGTATCAATCCAAGATCCTCTTCCCGTTCTTTGATGGTCTTATACCTGAAGGATGGCTGCTTGATGTTGCGTTAAGAAATACTGACATCAGCTCCCTGGACCGAATGTCCCTTCTGCTTCTCTGCTGCAAGGATTGCATCGGAGCCGTAAGCGTTGTACCTGTAAATGAAGAAAGTCATGAGTAAATGTCTATACTGCTATAAGGAACTTAGAGAGGGCGAAGTAGATTTCCATAAAGCATGTTCCAAAAAGTTTTTCGGAGTACCTACGGCTCCAGAACTACCATACTCATTAGATGAACTGGACACTCTTGCTGCGCAGGTAATCAAGTCACAGACTACCCTGACAGGAGTCCAAGCCAAACTTTCTCTCCACTTGGATAGACATGAAGGCTCCAAGAGGCTTACAATCGTAGGTCTGTGGGGAGACTTCATCTTCAAGCCACAGACTCAGTCTTACAAGACCTTGCCTGAGAATGAAGATCTGACAATGCACCTTGCTGAAATTGCGAAGATAAAGGTTGTTCCGCACACGTTGATACGACTTCAGGATGGTACTCTTGGCTATCTCACTAAAAGAATCGACAGGACATCTGAAGGGGACAAGATTCCTATGGAAGATATGTGTCAGTTAACTGAAAGGCAGACTGAATACAAGTATAAAAGTTCATATGAACAGATTGCAAAGGTAATTGCAAAGCATTCGTATGTGCCTCTTCTTGATCTGACCGACTTCTATGAACAGGTCTTCTTTAACTGGCTAGTCGGTAATAATGACATGCATTTGAAGAACTACTCTCTATATGCACCGAAGGGAAAATGGGTACTGACTCCTGCATACGACCTGCTCAACGTCTCAATGGTAAATCCAAAGGACACAGAAGAACTGGCCCTTACACTCAATGCAAAGAAAAAGCGCATAAAGAAAAGTGACTTTGTAAGAGCAATGGAAACATCTGGAATCTCTCCTAAAGTGTTTGATAACATCCTTGCAAAATACAGGAAACTTTTACCGAAATTTAATGAGATAATTGACTTATCATTCCTGGATAAAGAAGACAAGGAAATATACAAGCAGAGCATCGCTTCTAGGCTAGCAAGAATTGAAGAGTCTAATGATTAAAGTTACTAAATAGCCATTATATATATCTATAATGGCATTTTATATAAATATATTTTTATATAATTCTATAAAAGTAGCATAAAGATGAAACTTTTCATAAGCGCAATCAGCAAGCTTGTCATAGGACTCGGAGCCATCGCTACCCTACTCTTCGCTCCTGCCGGAACATTCGCTTTTCCAGGAGCATGGAGGCTGCTGATGCTGCTCTTCATCCCGATGATCATAATGGGAGTTGTGCTCCTGATCTGGGCGCCTGAGACTCTCTCTCGCCGACTCCGTTCTAAGGAGGAAAGGGTAAAGCAGAAGGGAGTAGTCGCGCTGTCAGGAATCCTGTTTGTCGCGAGCTTCATCCTTGCCGGCCTGGACTTCCGATTCGGATGGTCTTCACTCCCCCACTGGGTAGTATGGACATCAAGCATAGTATTCCTTCTTTCTTACGGAATGTATGCCGAGGTGATGAGGGAAAACGAGTGGCTTTCCAGAAGCATCGAGGTGATGGAAGGTCAGAAGGTGGTGAGCACCGGCCTTTATGGAATCGTCCGCCATCCTATGTATACAGCTACAATTGCAATGTTCCTGGCAATGCCACTGGTGATGGGATCATGGTGGGCATTCCTTGTGATGGTTCCTTATGTCGTAGCTATTGTCACCCGCATCAAAGATGAGGAAACGCTCCTCACTAAAGAGCTGGAAGGATATCTAGAATACAAGGAGAAAGTAAGGTGGAAACTTATTCCATACATTTGGTAAACCGCACTATGGATACCCACAAGGCAATTTTATATAAATATATTTTTATATAATTATAGAAAACTATGAATATTGACGACTATAAATTCACACACGAAATGAAGGTCAGAGACTACGAGTGTGACCTTCAGGGAATAGTCAACAACGCCAACTACCAACACTACATGGAACACAGTAGACATGAACTGTTGGATTCCTTGGGAGTGAACTTCGGAAAGCTCCATGAAGACGGAATAGATGCCATGGTAGCCAAGATCACTATCGAATACAAGACTCCTCTCAGAAGCGGCGACAAGTTCGTTGTCGGAATCAATCTGGAACGCAAGGGGCCTAAGATAATTTTCTATCAGGATATCTACCGGCTCTCTGATGGGAAGCTCTGCACAAAAGGCATAGTCGAGACTATCTGCGTAGAGAACGGAAGACTCACCAGAGGAGCTATCTTTGACGAGATATTTAAGGATTATCTATAGTCCCCTACTCTATATTTATATATAAAACCGCAGTACATAGATTTGTATTGCGGTTTTATATATTTATAGAATTATATTTTTATATAAATATATGTTTCTATAACGGGTTCACATCACGGGTCCTGAATGATTCCCTAGCCTTCCGTTTATATAGCCTGATTACGTCTTCAGGCAAATTACAAGCATTGACATAGGCCCTGGTCTGCTCAGGCAATTTAGCCAATGCAGTCGCAAGCAGCCAGGCTACGGCCATTCTTACATAATATGGCCTCTCCCCTTTCGCCACTCCCCTCACCTGTTCTGCAACCTTTGCCTCCTTCGGACTCAGGAACTCTGACTGTATTCTTGAGAAATCAATCGAATCTAGTCTCGCAGTGACTTTCTGGAAGGATTCTGCATCCAGGAAGAATATCATTGACATCACGACTGCAAAACGCACCTCAAACTCCCTATCGGAGTCGAAATACGGCTGCAGATACTCCCAAAGTGCCACCTTATCCTTAATCCACTTGATATTACAGCAGATCGTATCACAGACGGCCCAGTTGTCCATCACAGGGACAAACGTCCTTAAAAGGGCTAATTTATGCTCTTGTGTGGCCTTGAGGGCATTAATCATAAGGCCCCAGACCAACTTTTCCTCGAAACATAGGGTACCTTTCACGGATTCTGCTTCAAACGATGCTATAAGATCAGCTGCATCAGGCCTTCTGGAGAGTTCCTTGGCAAGCTTCTTCAATTGAGGTATATGAACTCCCAGAATACGGACATCATCCAAGGCATTGATCACTCGCAGGTGACCATTCCTGTACCGCTCTTCGTCAAGGAATCTTTGTGAAATCAAAGGTGTCAGCAGATGTTCAATCATAGGTTATATTATTATATATTTATAGATTTATATAAATATATTTTTATATAATACATCAATACACACTATTCTAATGGGTATTCTTGAGGTCTTCCAACTTATCAGCTGCCCATCTCAAGGCATCTATCATAGAGTCCAGTTCCGAGTCACCTCCAAGCATGATCTCCACCTTTGCATTGGTATCTTGACCATATGAAACGACTGCATCCATATCGGTTGAACACAGATCCTCGAAGCAGATATAGGTTCTACCGCCGTGTCCGGAATCACCGCCTTGATAACCATTAGTAGCTATTGTGACACCGAGAGTATTGAATGTGCCGAATTCCGAACTGTGGAGTTCGCCGCATCTGTCCTTATCATTAAAGTCTGCCATAGATAATCGATTTGCTCAAAGATAGGAAATCCGTCGTAAATGACGAAACGACTGGCATAAGAAGGGGAGTGCTGAACTTATATTTTTATAGTTTTATATAAATATATTTTTATATAATAATAGGGTATAGTATCGTAAATCACATTTATATATAAATCTATAAATATATTTTTATATAAATATAGAAGACTGTTACAAGAATACATATAGCAGTAGATAGGGGAGAGAGCCGGGATATTTGAGAACCCGAGTAGTCAGTACGCAGTTCGAGCGGACTGAAAGCGTAAAGCGTACTAGCGTACTGGCGTACTTGATATAAGAACCTGAATCAGTAATTGATCAGAGAAGGAGGTTGACAACAGGAAAATCTACTAGAATATATTGTCTAGTCAGAAGTCATCAGTAGAAGTAATAGGGGAGTGTCGGATGTTATATTTTATATTTTTATATAAATATAGTTTTATATAATATGTACGTGTAAAGTATTCAAAGGCACTTTTCTATAAATATATTTTTATACTTTTATAGAAATATATAAAAATAGCCGACTCTGAAATAAATCAGAATCGGCACTAAGATAGGGTAGGGAAGTGCTTAAAGCTTTCCGTATTTGCGGAGAAGATCCTCTACTGCCTCACAGTAAAGATCACCATAAGACTTACCTGTATCGAACTTGATGTAACCGAGAAGTCTCTTCAACTCCTTGTCGAGGTGGAAACTTACAAGTTCACGTGAATTGTTCTTGCTTACTTTCTCTGGCTGGGCAACCGGTTCCTGAACAGGAGCTGCAGGTGCAGCTGGTCTTACAGGTACGCGTGTATCTACAGGCTGAACAGTCTTAGGTTCCTGGGTGAGAGCTGCCTTGAGCGGGCTATCAGCTTCGCCTCCTAGGGTCGCCTGTCTGAATTTCTCGAATGGGTCCTTCTTTGCCATATTCGTATATTTTTATATAATTATATAAATATATTTTTCTATAAATCTATGTTCTAGGCCTGCAGAATGCGTAATGCGAGCTGCTGAGCAACTTCTACATAGTCACTTGTCGCCTTGCCGCTAGGATCGAGGTCATATATGCTTTCCTTAAGGGAAACGGCCTGCTGCATCTTGGTAGCCTTTCTGATTACAGGCTCGATGACTGCCTGGCCAAGGTCCTGCTTGATCTTATTGAGGTAGAGTTCTGAAACCTTGTTCTTCTCAAAGCGGGTAACTATGACACCGGTAAGCTTGAGACCCTTGTTAAGTCTTTCGTTGCTCTTCACGTCTGCGAAAAGATTGGCAACCATCACAAGACCTGAGTAGCTGAGCTGGTCAGCTGTTGTCACCATCACCAGGTGATCAGCTGCGATCATGGCATTGTAAGTGATGAGTCCGAGAGCAGGTGGACAGTCGATGAGAATGAAATCGTAATTTGCCTTCACATCCTTAAGAAGGTCGAGGAGAAGATACTCTCGTCCGGCGATTGCTGCTGTGTCTCTGTCAAAGTTTGAAAGAGAAAGATCCGAAGCCACGAGGTCCATGTTCTCGCCAACGTTCTCGATGGAGAAAAGGTCAGGGTTCTGGAAAGCATCACGTATTGAAACCTCTCTCTGAGAAGGATCAAGCGGAGATACTATTGAAGTCAGGTTCGCCTGCGAGTCCAGGTCGACAAAGAGAACCTTCTTTCCCATTCTTGCCCAAGCCTGTCCGATGGCAACACATGTAGTGGTCTTACCTACACCACCCTTATTATTTGCAAAGCATACTGTCTGTCCCATAATTATCATTCATAATTAGACTACAAATTTATATAAAAATATAAACATATCAAAATATAAATATAGAAATCTATAAATATATTTTTATATAAAATACTATTCTAGATGCGTCAGTTGATACAAATAGCATGCTGGAAAGAATCAAGATGGAAGGTCGTACTGGAATTTCTTATTCTGAAACTCGCTAATATGTGGGGTAGGGGAGTGGGTATTAGGTGATAAATTTGGGGGCAGTTGCTGAATTAATGAAGACTATCAGCCAGAAGAACAGTGGGAGAATCCAGGATAAAAGCGAGTAATGGAATTATGTATTAATTAATGTAAGGCTAAAGGCGGCGTTTGTTTGTATATACTTGTATATCAACAACTTACAAAGGCATGATTTTCTATTAAAGCGAGAATAAGAATAAAATTATAGGGATTAAATGGGAGAAAAAGAATGTTTTGGCGAGATGACGGTCGAGTCCTGGCACCAGTTCAGATCCTCTTTATTCTTTCATCGATTTAGTCAGCTATTTGTGTATCTATTTTAGACAATACCTATTAATGTCTTAACGCGAATTTGCACAAATAGTGTATCTGCCTGATTTGCAGTTCGCTGTGAAGTTCGATGAAAAAATTAGGGCGAGTCATGGAATAAATGAACGCGAGTTCTGGAATTAAGATTTAGCGCAGTTGTGCGAGTTTAGGAATGTCGGTGGGTATTTGGCGAGTTTTAGAATAAATTTCGGTGCCTCTTCAGGTTCAGTTGTTGATAACTTGCCAGGAATCTTGATTTTCTTTTATTTTTTCATCGTAAAGGGGCTTTGCCCCGTATTGTTTATCTAATTATAGATATAACTTATTAATGTCTTAACACTTATTTTGCACTTTGATGTAAAAGATTTGATTTCAGTTAGTTGCGCCGCTCTTATTAAATATTAAAACGAGGTATGTAATTCGTTAGTGCGAGTAATGGAATGTCTGACCTATTATATATAAGCGAGGTAGGTAATTATCAATCATTAAATGCGAGTTTTAGAATAGAGTGGCCTGTTCCAGATCAGGGATCCGTGTTGTTTTTGTCGGATTTCAGTTCTCGTGCTCCTATATTTTTTAGGATATCATAACTGCAACGTTTTCAGAAAGTTTATTGATGTTCGATTTCTGTCTGGAATTTATTTAGCGAGTTTTAGAATGATTTACTTCATTTTGCTTTCAATTCTCATTCTCGCAAATTTAATCTTTGATTTTCTTTCATTTTAGCGAATTATTCATAACTTTGCTCGCAAAATAAAGTGATACATAATTCTTATTCTCGTTCAAATGGCTAATTTATCCGAAGGAAAAGAGATGATCTCAAAGGAGGTTGTGGAGTCTTATATCTTCTCGACTGTCCGTCACGATTTTGGAATTTACTCTGAGCGTCTGCTTCTCAGACTTGTGGAACTCGCTCAGTGTGAAATCAATGGACTCGACTTCAAAGGTGGCACAGATATAGGTAAGGTCACAGTAGGGGAGTGGGGTCATGCTGAGATTGTTATCCCTGTTAAGGATATCCTCTCCGGTGAGGACGATACCAATTATACTAAAGCCAAGACTGCAGTACGTAACTTGATGGGTAAGTTCCTCGAGTACGAAGATGAGAATAAGTACAAGGCAACTCATATCCTCAATGATGTCGATGTGGATAAGATATCCGGTAAGATGGTCATCCAGGTCAACAGAAATGTGTGGAGTGCGATGCTCGACTTCAGTAAAGGTTTCAGAAAGTATGAGCTGGAGACTGCGACAAAGCTTCGCGGAAAATATTCACTCCGTATATATAAGCTTGTCAGCAAGCAGACCCAGCCGATCACTTACCTCATCGAGGACCTCAGGAAGATGTGGGGACTTACCGATAAATATAAGAAGGTTGATGACTTCATTAAGAATACCATAGTGGCTGCCAAGGAAGAACTCGACAGGGTGAGTCCGTATTCATTTGACTATGTGTTGAATTCAGCAAAGACCGCTGAGGTCAACAAAGGAAGAAAGGGTAGACCGGCCATAACTTCTGTGACTTTCTTCCCGATCCATCGTCTTAATAACGAGTCGACTGATGCAGTTCGCAAGAGTGTGGATCCGTCAATGATGATCGACAGGCTTGTTTCAGATATCCTTAGAAACAAGTTAGGTTTCGACTGGGCCGGTATCAAGGCAAATATCTCTCTCTTTGACATTGCGCAGAAGGAGTTTGACCTTTTCGCATTCCTTAGTCAGATAACACCTAAGGCTCTTCGTGCTGTAAATCCTCAGGGTTATGTCATCAATGCGATCAAGAAGCATCTCAGTGAGAATCACGGAATAGTCATCGAGGGCGGAATCATTCTTCAGGATAAGAAAATCGCCAAGAAGGCGACAGTCACAAAGAAGGAACCGACTTCTCTCAAAGATATCTTCGGTGTAGACGAGCAGTAATGGGAAGCGCAGTAAATCACATAGAGTATTCTCTTCATCCTGACGTATCGGCAATGACCGTAGGTAGGGATTCGGCCTTGCCGTTTCCTGTACTTCAGATGCATCAGGTGCATGATGTCCATGTAGCTGTCATTGATAATCCTGATATTACTTCGGAGCAGCTGGATGGATACGATGCTATGATCACGAATCTTCGCGGTCTGGCCATTGGAGTCAGAACAGCTGATTGCATTCCTATCCTTCTCTATGATCCGGTAAACAAAGCTGCTGCTGCAGTGCATAGCGGATGGAGAGGAACAGTAGCTAAGATTCTGCGAAATGTAATTGGCAAGATGTCAAGTACTTACGGCACAGAGCCGGCAGAGTTACTTGCAGTCATCGGTCCTGGTATCTGTGCGGACTGCTTCCAGGTAGGGGAGGAGGTTGCCCTGAATTTCAAGGAAGCAGGATTTGATATAAATTCCATCTGGTCGTTCCGTGGACCAAAGAACGGAACAGATATGTCCGGCGGTCATCATATAGATCTGAAGGAGGCCTGCCGACAGACCTTGACAGAGTGTGGCGTAAAGAAAGAGAACATACAGATTTCAGATCTCTGCACATATGAGGATAACCATCTCTTGTATTCAGCAAGGAAGGAAACTATCGAGTGTGGCAGGAATATCAACTGTATAAAGATCCTGTGATCCTCTCCCGCCTAAAGGCCGGGAGCATCCGTGACACCGCGGAACTTTTCCTGCTTCGACCTGTCACTGCTTCTTAGGCCAGCAAGCTGGCGGTCGTCCACAGTAGGACAGTCCACAGGCGTGACTTCCCGTCAATCCGACGGTAGGGCCATACGAAGGCCAAACGATTTTATATTTACTGACGCATTGTAATCGCGGTCATGAACAGAACCACAGGACATACAAGTCCACTTCCTGTCGCTCAGCTTCAGACGACGGTTGACCTCTCCACACGCGGAGCAAGTCCTGCTGGATGCATCCCAGCGACCAATGCGAATCAGGTTGATGCCCTCCCATCGGCACTTGTACTCAAGGATAGAGTAAAACCTGCCGATGCTCGCATCAGCGATGCTATAAGCAAGATGTCGGTTCTTGAACATTTCCTTCACATTCAGATCCTCAATGCAGATGGTGCGCACTTGGCTGTCGTGCGTCAACTCATGAGTGACCTTGTGAATGTAGTCTAGCCTCTGGTTCGCGACCTTGGCGTGAATGCGGGCTATATGATGCTGAACCTTCTTCCAGTTGGCAGAGCCCTTAGTCTTATGTCTCAGCTCGCGCTGGTAGTGCTTCAGACGCTTTTCGGCAGCCTTAGCAAAATGAGGAGTCTCAAACTTTCTACCATCAGAACAGACAGCAAACGTCTTCACGCCAGTATCGATGCCGATAGTGGTGGATGCCTCGACCTTACAGCAAGGCTTCTCGCTGATAGCCGTGTCGACAAGGATGGATGCGTAGTACTTCCCGTCTGGGTTCATGGATATAGTAACATCCTTGATCTTGCCGTAAAAACTACGATTCAAGACAATAGGGATATTCTTGCACTTAGGAATGCTGAGAGTCTTATGTTTCCAATCAACGGAGCAGCTTTGAGGATTATGAAAGGCCTGTCTGTTCTTCTTGCATTTCGGAATCGGGTGGTTTGCCCTATGCTCCCACCAATTCTTGAAGGCATCAGCAACTTGCTTGACAGCGTACTGCAAAGCTTGGGCGTTGACTTCGCTGAACCAGGGATAGACGGCCTTCAAAGATACAAGTTGAGTCTTGGCACCATAATAACTAACACCGACTCCGGCCCCACACCACATCATAGACATATAGTCCAATGTGCGATTGTATGCCACGCGGCAACAGCCGAAGCTCTTCGAGAAGAACTCCGCTTGTTCCTGAGTAGGATAAAGCCGGTATTTATACGCTCTCAGCATATTACAAATTTACTCACTTTATGCTTGATAGTCAACTAAAAAGAAGTATAATATTTATGAAAAACAAATTATATCGCCCTTTCATCTCCCGGCTAAAGCCTGGGAGGATTCCCGTGCTAATCTCCTAGAAAATCTTTCCAAGCTTATTTCTGGAACCAGGATAGAATTTCTCTACCTGATCAATAAGAATATCGCGCGATTCTTCCGGTGAGCAGTTCACGAGAATCGCGTTTTCTGTACATGGCTCCAGATGTTTTGCCCAGAACGGATTCTCAGAGGGTTGAGAAAATTCCTGAAAAAGAAGATCCGGAGTAGTGACTGAGTTTTTCTGCCATCCCTTGTATTCACAGTTCGGTCCTCGATATACTCGGGTGATGTCACCGACTATAGTCCAGGTTCCCATATCAAGGAACTGAAGCAGGAAGTCGACCGCCTGTTTCTTTATGTTGGGGATCAGATATTTCTCAAGGTGACCGCCGACTTTCTTTCTGACCTCTGTTGGAACGCACTCGTCGAGCAGTGTCCTGATTTCTGCAGAGTCCAGCGACTCTCTTTCCCTGATCAGATTGAGTAGGGTAGGGGAGAGGTGCATCATCAGTTTATCATCAAGGGTCTTCGGCTTGAACTTCGCGCCGAGTGGAATCTGATATTTGGGAAGACTCCTTCTCCAGTTCATCAGATGGCGGAAACATTCCTCGGTAGCGAATGCGGATTTGCGTCCGACGAATTTTCCATAGACGATTCCTTCGCGGACGGCTTCCACTTTCCAGTCCCATGGTCCGAGCTGATCGGAGGTCGTGAACCAGAAGTCGGGATCCGTAATCTCCTGGATGGACCAGCCGGGTATGCTATTCTTGGAGAAAGGTATTATGCCGATCTCCTTTATAGCCTGAATCATGCTCTCAGGCGAGTTAACATTTGTGAATAGGTCCATACTCTACAAAGATATGTTATTTAGCTGAATCCTGCCATTGAAATTTTTCATTTGCTATGATTTGAAAGATTTTTCTAAATACTTTTGTTCTTTGTGTTATCACCTAACAAAAAGTTACTATATTTGTTAAATAATAGGGATAGAAATGATTGGGATAAAGACATTGGTTTTAGAAAAGATCCGAAAAATGCCTCGAGGAAGCATCTTTTTCATAGATGATTTCATCGAATTAGGCAGTCTTGGCTCAGTCAGACTGGCACTGATGGAACTCAAGAAGGAAGGCTTGATCCTGCGGCCTGCCAGAGGCATCTATTGCTATCCTAAAATCCATAGCGAATACTCAGGATTCATCATGCCGACAGCAGAAAGTATAGCTGACGCCCTGGCAGCCAAAGAACGAGTGAGAATCATACCTTACGGAGATCAGGCTGCGTATAAGTTAGGACTCTCGGGACTACAGCTGTCCAATCTTAAATATCTGACTGACGGCCCCTCTAGAGTTATCAATCTCGCTGAGGGAAAGAAGATATTCTTCAATCATACCTCAGAGGTCAAGATGTTCGACTTCTGCAATGATACTATGCAGATGGTTTCCTCAGCTATAAGAGTTCTTACAGAGGAATATCTGGATGCCGAGAAGAAGCGAATAATCCACAAGCATCTCAGATCGGTTCCTGATGATGAGTTCATAAAGGACATTACGATACCACCGGCATGGGTAGGTGAGATAATGCTTGATATCTGGAATAATTAAGACATAAATTACTACCTTTACGATATGCAGATAACTATTGACAGATATCTCCGCTGTGTGGATGCCAAGGAATCCACAAGAGCCACCTACAGAAAGGTCCTGGACAGTTTCGCTCAATGGGTGGAAGGTACTGACTGCGCCTTCTTCGAATTGACGCAGGCGGATATCATCGCGTATAAGGATTCTCTTCTGAAGGAGAACAAGTCTGCGATGACGGTCAATCTCTATCTGTCAACCATCAGAGGATTCTATAAATGGTTGGCTGCTGAAGGAATCTGCGATAATATCGCACAGAACGTAGGAAGTGTACGTACGAATAAGTCCACATTCAGGAGGATGCATCTGGAGAACGAACAGGGAGCAGAGCTTCTGACTGAGGCATATCTTCCCAAGAGCGTAACAGGAGTGAATTCCGGCGTTACGCAGAAGCTGCGCGACAATGAGAGTATCATAAGCCTCAGGAACTACGCTATGCTCAACCTGATGCTTCGCACAGGTCTGCGTACCATTGAGGTTTCTAGAGCAGATATAGGAGACATTACTTTCAAGCGTGAAAGGAGAGTTCTCAAAGTCTGGGGCAAGGGGCACGTAGAGAAGGATGACTTTGTAGTCCTCACAGATGAGGCATGGATTCCAATCGAGCAATACCTTCAGGAAAGAGGGGATTGCAAGCCTCAGGAACCATTATTTGCAACCCATGGACTGGGACATGCCGGTGGCAGGATGTCAACCAGATCGATACAGGATATCTGCAAGAAGAATCTCAGAGCGATAGGCCTGGACGGTCATGAATATTCAGCCCATTCATTAAGACATACGACAGGAACACAGATCTTGAAGAACGGTGGATCTATGATGGACGTGCAGCAGGTTCTGCGTCACACATCACCATCTACATCTCAACTGTACGTCAACACCATCATGGAAGAGAAACGTCTGGATGATGCAAGCGAGCAGATCCTGGATGGCTCATTCAAGAAATAAACGAAATAATCGAATTAATTATTCTCCCCTATTATAGCATTGCGGTAAAATAGTATTTACCGCAATGCTTATTTATATACTCGAGAGCCTAAAAATTTGGACTTTCTATAAGAAACATCTAATTTTGTTAGATTAACGATTCATCTATAATCCGATGGCAAAGTACACGGAACAGCAGAAACAGGAGTTGATGTCGATCTCCATAGTTGAGATTCTTGCATACTACGGCAAGAGTCTCTCACGTACGAAGACCGGCATGTACTATTCTCCGTTCCGTGACGAGAAGACTCCTTCATTCCACATAGACGAAGCGGCCAATACCTGGTATGATTTCGGAACTCACGAAGGCGGCGGACTGATAGACTTCGTCTGCAAGATAACAGGATGCCGGAGGAAAGAAGCTTATGATTGGCTCGCGTCAATCAGACATATGATTCCTGAAGATGTACATGCTGAAGTCATCAAGAGAGCCGCTGCCACAAGCGAATCTAAAGTGATAATCAAGCAGGTAAACGACAAGTTTGCAAAGAAGGCACTGATAGAATATGCCCAGTTGAGATGCATCTCTAAAGAGATTCTCAACAGATACTGTGACGAAGTCACTTACAGTGTATCCAGCAAGCCTGGAAGCAGCTTCTTTGCCATAGGCTTCAAGAACAACTCAGGCGGCTATGTGCTGCGTTCTAAGGTGGCGAAGATATGCTCTTCAAGCGACGTGACAACACTCGGCCCAGACGGAAACAGAACCGAGGAGGCAAACAGCAAGAAAGTGGCAGTCTTTGAAGGTTTCATTGACTTCCTCTCTCTATTGTCATATAACGAAAAGGATATACCTGGACACGACTGCTGCATCCTAAACAGTGTATCTAACCTGGAAAGAGCTCTTCCTTGGATTGCACGCCATAAGGAGATCATGGTATTCGCCGACAATGACAATGCAGGAAGAGAGACTCTCCAGAAGATCACAGATTTCGTATCAGGATCGTCAGAAGAGATCAGCATTTATGATATGGCTGAACTTTACAAAGGCCATAAAGATGTGAATGACAAGCTTGTAGAAGAGATGACTAAAACCAACCCATCATCCGGCTCAGATATATAAAAACCGCCATCATCAGGAATGCGAGGCCATCTCAATCTGACATTCCCTAGGCGGTGATACTTCCGATTCCAAGATTGCCTCTACAGTCATCAGACCAAGGATATCAGAAGCCTATTGTTCTAGAAACTTTCCAGTTCCGATTCTTCAAAGTTTATCGCTATGCTACCCTTTCTCCACCATAGCGGCAGAGTGATAATATATCTTCTCTTTCCAGCCTCATAATGTTGGTCTTCCTTCCCTAGTACGACTACCTCCGTGTCTGGGTCTTCCAATATCATAAGAAGGTTCTGTTGACAACCCTCATACGGTTCCCATCCATTACCGAGGTCCATTAATGCATCATACTCATAGCCTACCTGAATGAGTTCCATGAGCTCATTGGTGAACTACCCATAGGCTTTAGACTATGGGTAGTTCACATAGGAATATAAGAAATCTGATTATAATATTCAGTTCGATTCTTCTGTTCGGGGCATGGTAACACTATAAGATCAGAATGATCGTGACCGTAAGGTTACGGTGTCAAAATAAGGCAAAAATGCTCCTGATTACCCAAAATTTGAGGGGATTAGGAGCATTTTTCGCGTTTTTTGCGACCGATTGTTACCGCATTTAAGGATGTATGTGTCTGGCTTTACACCATATTTTTGCTTTCGACATATGCCACTATGTCGTCAATGGTCTTGAAGCCTCCCAGGTCTGTATTGGATATTGCGACCCCGAAATGGTCTTCGATGGCGGCAATGAGTTCTATCAGCATGAACGAGTCGATGTTTGCCACTGCCTTGAACGGCATGTCAGTGGTGATTTCGTCCACAGGAGCCTCGATATAGTCCTGGAGTATGTTCAGTATGTCTGTCTTTACATTCATGTTTACATTGTAATTATGCCTTCACCGGAACATTTCTCCGGAAGAGTCGATCTTTTGATCTTCCTTGTGGATGTCTTTTCATATTCCGTCTCGGGGAGTTCTACGTATTCTATCTTCTTATAGTCAGGAAGCAGGCCGTTGATTTTTGTGATGCATGCCTTTATCGCGTCCCTGTCGGCACGTACGGCCTTGTCGCTGATATATATACCTGCGCATATGATCTGGCGCGATGAGCGTCCGCTGACGAATTCCGCCTGGTATACGACGATTTCGTTTGCAAAGTCCATGTTGGCCTCGATGAGGTTCTCGACCTCTTCAGGGGATACGTTCTTGCCGCTTTCCAGGACTATTGTGTTCTTCTTTCTTCCTACGAGGAAAATCCTTCCTGTTATGTCGATGCGTGCGCTGTCTCCGGTGTTGAAATAGCCTTCTTCGTCGAATACGGCTGCTGTTGCCTCAGGGTCCTTGTAATACTCCTTGAATACGCTCTTGCCTTTGACGCAGAGTTCTCCCACTCCTGTGTCATCAGTGTTGGCAAGTTTGACCTTGAGTCCCGGGCATGCAAATCCGATGCTCAGATGTTCGGTGAGCGTATCAGCGTTCATTGATACGAGAGGTCCGCATTCGGTGATTCCATATCCGTTCTGCACCTTGATTCCGAGGTCGCAGAGGCCCTTTATGGTCACAGGATTGAGCATTGAGCCTCCGCATACTATCTGGCTGAGATTGCCTCCGAAAGGCGCAAATACGTCAGGGAAGAGCTTGTGTGTGATGTCGATTCCGAACTTGTTCAGAAGGTTGCATATCTTTATGCCCTTCTGGAGTTTCTCTTCCTTTCCGGCCTTCTTCACTCCGTTCATGATGTTCCTGTAGAAGGCGTTTGCGATCATAGGGACGATGGTCACTATGTCCGGCTTGAATATCTTGATGTTCCTCATCATGTTGCGCATGTTGCCGCTGATGTAGGTAAGTCTTCCGCAGCCGATTCGGGCCATGATGTGCGTGTTGATCTCTGTCGCATGGTGCATAGGCAGGATGCTCATGGAGGTGGTGCCTTCTTTGGTCGTGATCACGTCCATGCAGTTAAGCATGTTCGCTACGAGGTTGGCGTTCGTGAGTACTACGCCCTTGTTTGCTCCTGTAGTTCCGCTCGTGAAGAGGATCTTCGCCGGAGCCTCGAGGTCAAGTTCAATCTTTCTGAAAATACTGTCTGAGACCATCTTTCTGCCGGTTTCGACCAGTTCGTCGTAACTTGCAAGTCCTTCAGACTTCCTGTCTATGGTTATGATGGTCTTGAGGCGTGGGCATTCCTTCTGCGCCTGCAGTACGGTTTCGAGCTGTTCTGTTCCGCAAAGCACCACGTCGGCGTCGCATTTTCCCAGAAGGGTCGCCATCAGCTGGACAGGTGCATTTGCGTCAATCGGGGTGACTACTCCGACTCCGCTGGAGATGCAGATGTCGGCAATCACGTATCTGTAGCAGTTTTCTGAAATGATGGCTATGTGGGCATCATTGAGACCTGCGGCGAGCAAGCCGTCTCCCAGGTTCATCACTTCTTCGTATATTTCTGATGCAGAGTGATATACTATGTTGTTTTCTGCATCGAGATCTGCAAGGATGCTTGTGTCGGGAATCTGCCTGTTGATTCTTTCAAGCATGTCCCTGATGCTCCTGTAATCTCCGTCCTTGAGAAGTCTCTTGGACTGGATTTCACGTTCTGTACGGTATTTCATGATCAGAGGATTTCGTTTAATCGGGTTTCAGGGTTTTTAAGTACTGTCTCGATGACATTCAGATATATGTTCTGGAATTCAATAAGCTGTTCCGGTGTGCACATCTGGGTCTGGATGTCATAATTGACATATATTTCATTTGTCTTTACGTTGAGCATGAGCGCTATGTATGCCGGCAGGGCGCCCTTTCCGTTCGAATATACCTGCAGATGCAGTCCTTCAGGAGTTGAGAATGGAATGAACGAGAAGCAGAAGTTTGTTATCTGGCTCATCATCGAGTAGTTCCACAACTTGTGCTCGATGTCCTGGATCTCAAGATAGGTGAGTCTGGTGTGCCTGTATAGTTCGTTCTGCTCTGCCGCGAGCGCCAGAATGTTTTCGTTGAAAGTCTTCTCGTAATCCACTGTCGTATATACGCTCAGGCTCTGCACCTTTGTTCCTGCAGCCTTCCTGTCCGCCACGGTGCCTCTACAGTTGAGGAGTTCCAGCGGAAGCTGATATTTCGCCCTGTCGTTCCTGAGCGAGCAGGCGATGGCGCATGTATAGAAGAAGAACGAGTTCATCGTCACGTTGTTGGCTGTACACCACTCTGCGGCCTTCTCTGTAATAGCGGCCGGTATGACGAACCTGTAGCCTTTTGTATCGCACTTCACGAAGAAATACGGAAGAGAAATCGCTCCCTTTCTTTTCAGTTTGAGCCAGTGGTCGCTGGTGTTTCCGTGGATTCCGCAGTAGTCCGGTCTGTCCGGATGTCTCTTCTGATAATATTCCATGAAGAATGCCCTGTCCTTTTCGATGGCGGCATCGTTTGCCCTGTAGGTGCTGTCGTTGATGAGGATGTCTTCGAATCTTCCCGGAGCGACAGGGAGTGCGGTCCTGTTCTTCAATGCCTGATAGATTGCGTTCAGGTCGTTCACAAGGATTCCGATGCCGTATGTGTCGGCAACCATGTGGCTGATCTTTATCAGGAGCATCCTGCTTCCTGTCGGGTCTGTTGCTAAGACTACCTTTATAGTCTCGCCCTTTCTGACATTTATTGCCTTTCTGCGGAACCTTCTGATGAATGAGTCCATCTGGCAGTTGGTGCTGAAAGCGATTGACGGGATTTCTCCGATGTTCCTTTCCGCTTCGAAATACTGTTTTGTCTCTTTGCCTTCCTTCACGAACTTGAGTCGTAGACAGTCGTTTCTTTCCATCAGCAGCTGGATGGCATTGGTCATAAGGGTGTCGTCGAATCCTTCGTCAAAAGTGACGGAGAAAATGATGTTCGACACTCTGTTGAATAGCGAATAGACTGTCTGGAGATGGACGATGTCCTGAGAATAGTTGAATCTATATAGGGGCTTGTTCATGATTCTGTCATTTGTTATTTATAAGTTCAGTAAGTTTTCTGTAATCTTCCTTGTCTACGGGTGTTGGATTTACGCATTTCGAATATAAGGACTGCGCATATGATATGAGCGCATCGGCTTCCTCCTTGTCAGAAAGGGCTGTGAACGGCGAACTGCACCACGGCATCTTTTCCCCCGCTCCGTCATAATATGCGTACCTTTCTATGTTCGACTTCGATTCCTTGCTGAATCTGGAAGCGTTGGACTTAGCCTCGGACATTCTCATCGAACTGCTCCATCCTCTCTTGTAAAGCAGTTCTGCAAGATATGTATATGTGGAGATCCTCAATTCATCGGAAGGTATGCACGTCGCCGCCTTCCTTGCGAAGTTTATAGCGCTTTCGTCGGATTTGAAGGGGTGGTGCCAATACATTTCGGAAAGCGCCTGCCAGGCCTCCGAGCAGTCTGTCGCTCCCAGTCTATCCAGGATCTTCGTCAGGTCGTCCGTCATGTCCGGCACGGCCGCCGCCTGTTCCATAAGCGATCTGGTCTGACATTCCCTGCCGACGTTGGCACAGTGCCACATGTAGCAGTTCACGCTTTTCGGGTCTTCCTTTATGCCCGCCGCCGCGTATTCCATGCCTTCCTTATATAGCGAACGCTTTGCACTTACATTCTCCTGATTTTCTCCCAGTACCAGACAGATGCGGGAAAGACGCCACAGGACTTCGGCCTTTTCCTTGCCGGGCTGTGCCTGAGGCAGCATCTGCTGAAGTGTCTCCCTGGATTTTCCGTAGTCTGTTCCGTTCTTGAAGTCGTTGTCGACCGAGGCAAATTGCAAGACCGCCAGCAACATTGTAAAAAGAAGTTTCATAACGCACTTAAATTTCTGCAAATTTATGAAAACGCCATATTGGTGACAAAAAACTTGACTATAGATGCAGGAATGTGACAAAATTGCTATATTTGTGACAAATATAAGGTGTGTGTGACAAAATGTTGAACTCTCAAATTTCGTCAAGTTATGAAAACGTTCCCTGAAATATTCAAGAAATATACGACACAGCTCTGGTATATCTTCCTTGCTCCGGCCATGTTTTTTGTCATAATGGGAGTCTACCGTCCGTTTGGCAATCCTGAGGCTCTGGATATGGGAAGGTCGCTTTTTGTGTTCAATGTGACCATCATGATGTGCATAATGATGGTCTTTCTTCTCATCACAAGGTCATTGTTCTTTGCCCTTCGGAAGTTTCTGTGCAACAATCTCTGGCAGTTCATAGGGTGGATAGTCGTCGAACTAGCGGGAATGACCTTCTTCATAGCCCTTTATCTTACCCTTATGAGTGGAACAGGCTCATATTTCTACAATCTTGCTCTTTCGCTTCAGTACACCTTCCTCATACTCATTGTCCCTTATGGCGCCATAACGGGCGTTTTTGTGATCATATCATTGAACAGTCCTACTGTCAGGGAGGTGGAATCCGTCAGGTTCACCGATAAGAACGGCCAGGTCCGTATAGTCCTGCTTAAGGATGCGATCCTTTACATCAAGGCGGATGAGAATTACATCACGGTCTTCTACAAGGAAGGAGATACCATCAGGGATTATACCCTGCGCACCAGCATGACGGCCATAACGCCCCTCGCTAACAGGTTCGGGCTCTTCCGTTGCCAGAGGTCGTATTTCGTCAATCCAACCCATATCGTGGCACTACGGAAGGATGTCAACGACATGTACACTGCCGAACTTGATGTGCCCGGCCTGATTATTCCTGTTTCAAGAAACAAGTATCCTGAGCTGTCAAGGCTGTTGTAAAACGTAGTTTTTTCTATCTATGCCAACCTGTTGATTTCGTTCTGCAGGTTGGCTAAAAATTTACCTGCGTGGGCTCCGTCCATCTGGGTGTGGTGGAACTGGAATGAGATCGGAAGAGTTGTCTTGAACCATTTTTTGCGGTATTTTCCCCACATTACCATCGGATTGCAGAACTTGTCAGTATATTGGTTTATTATGCTGTCCAGTTCTGTCTGAATCATCGCAGATGTCCCCACAATCATATAATCTTCAAGGAAGGTGCTTTTGCACTCGGCAGCAACCTTCTTTGTAAGGGTATCATATTCACGAAGGAACTCCTTCAGATCATCTGTAAAAGGTAAGTCACAAGAGTTGATTCCGCCTTTAATGTTATTCACGATCACATTTACTGCAATGCAATCGTATTGAAACAGTTTGCCATTCTCAGGCAGAAGATAGAATTCTTCAGTCTGTGTTGCAGCTTTTCCGATGCACCAACACAGAAGCGCATTGAATTTTACTCCAAGTCTTTTGCTCACTCTGATCAGATTGCTCATATCAAAGGTTTTGGTCAATGTCACCATCGGCATAGGAGAACTCATCCAAAGTTCGAATGCTTCTGCTCTATTTGTGTCTTTTGGATTTACTTCAGTTTTCATACAACAGATTATTTCTTTTCACCCAGTATGCACCATCTTATGAATGGAATGCGCTTGAGTAATTCATAGAGTATCGGTGAGAGAGTGAATACAGCAATTGTCAGAATGATATATATGTACACTGGAGGCAGCTGAGTCTTGACCTTCAGGAAATAGCCGACTGTGGAGATTACAAGATAGTGTACGATGTAGATGCCGTAGCTTGAGCGAGTCATATATGAGGCGAGTGCTCCTGTCTTGTCAAACGAGGTCTTGAACCAGCCCATCATTGCAAGGCACATAAGCCATCCGTAGATATTGTTCAGAGGAGAACTCAGATACTTCGGCATTGTGTTGTCCTGACCGAATCCTGTCACCGTCAGGATGATGCCAGAGACCAGCGCACATGCCATGAGAGGAATCCATGCTCGGCCCACAATTTCCTGAACCCTGCCATGGGAGAATACGAAATATCCCATGAGAAATGGAATCAGATAGAATGCAGGCTTGTAGAGGTTCCATAGTCCGTTTGCACCGGCAGGATCAGGCTCCATTATAAGGGTCTGGTGACCGAGCCAAAAGAACACGCCCATCAATATCAGTGGAACTAACCCTATCCTGCCACAGAGTTCCATGAACTTGCCTTTTGCATCCATCTTCCTGACGATGAGCAGAACAAGAGA
>ERZ808027.10-NODE-10-length-20838-cov-2.986272_pt1 | contig 20838 bp, 16 predicted proteins | sample MGYA00380183_ERZ808027 | MGnify/ENA primary metagenome ERZ808027 (study PRJEB31490, sample SAMN06133374) | cow dung metagenome | isolation source: H7 | host: cow | place: China: Chengdu | collected 2015-05 ...
TTCTAACCATAGCACAGCAACAGCTCAATCAAGATGCCTATGATGCACTTATTGCCGACCCTTCGGCAGACAATTTTATGTATTTCAGAAGCCAACATTACGATGAAACAGATGCGAAAATTCTTGAGCGTTACAAGCGATACAATGGCCCGGAAGGAAACTCATCTGTTGTTTCTGACAATTCAGAATATTCATCGCAATCAAGTTCTCTTCCAAACATTGAAGACATAAACCAAGACAACACGCTATCTGAGTCAGAGAGCTATTACGAATATGTTTTGGAGTTGACACCTGAAAATATGGTGATCGGCAAGAATTATATCACCGACATACATGAGGCAAGGAATGTGGAATTACAAAATGGTAATACGACCGATTGTAAATGGTATCAATTCAAAATACCTGTTCGAGAACCCGATCGTACGGTTGGAAGTATCAGCGGTTTTCAATCGATTCGTTTTATGCGACTTTTCTTAAAAGAGTTTGAAGAACCGATTGTGCTACGTTTCGGAACATTTGAACTTGTCAGCGGAGAATGGAGAAAATATACAGATAATCTGCTCACGCCCGGTGTTTACCCAAGTGGAAATCAAAGTGAGAATACTACGTTCACTGTTGCATCTGTCAATATAGAAGAAAACGGAAAACGTCTTCCTGTTCCATATGTTTTGCCTCCGGGAATTGAGCAGGAGAAAATGTATACTACGACCACAGTAACCAATATGAACGAGCAGGCACAAAGTCTCAAGATAAAGGATCTTGGCGATGGAGATGCAAGAGCGATATACAAAACGACTGATTATGATTTGCGTCAATACAAATACCTAAGGATGTTTGTGCATGCCGAAAAGATGTTTGAGATTGACGAATATGAGACGGGGGATCTTTCGTTGTTTGTTCGTTTAGGTACGGATTTTACAAACAATTATTACGAATATGAAATTCCTCTTACGTTTACTCCGTGGTATATAGGAGCAAGCAATAGGGAAACGATATGGCCTGAAGCCAATGAGTTGGAACTTGACCTCGAAAAGCTCGTTAAGGTAAAGGAAAACAGAAATGCGAAGATTCGTTCAAACGATAATTCTGTCAGCTCTTTGATTCCATATTATGAAAACGTAGATGGTCGCAAGATAACTGTGCTTGGAACGCCGAATATAGCGGGAGTGAAGGTCTTGATGATTGGAGTAAGAAATCCAAAGAAGCAAAGCATTTACGACAATGACGATATGCAACCGAAGTCTGCAGAGATTTGGATTAACGAATTGCGTTTGACCGATTTCAATCGTTCGAGTGGTTGGGCTGCAACAGGATTTGCGAGGGCAAACCTTGCAGATTTAGGAGATTTATCTCTGTCAGCAACTTATCGTTCGGCAGGTTTTGGAGGATTGGATCAAAAGGTCTCGGAAATATCTCAAGACAATGTCGGAACGGTTGATGTTGCCACAAATATAGAAGTAGGAAAACTATTTCCGGAAGATTGGGGGGTAAGATTGCCTGTTCACTTCGATTATTCTCAATCGGTAAGCAATCCGAAATATAACCCGCTTGACCCTGATGTTAAGTTGGAAAATGACCTTATGAGTTATAGAAGCGAGAGGGAAAAGGACTCTATACGTCATCTTGTGCAGGATTATGTGAGCAGAACCAACCTTAACTTTATGAATATAAGGAAAGATCGATTGGGTGATAGGGCATTAGAAAGACATTTCTATGATATAGAGAATTGGAACGCTTCTTATTCCTATTCATCCACATACGCAAGAAACGTAGATATTGATCACAACTTAAAGAATCAACATCGCGGTTCGCTTTCCTATCAATACGATATGAATAAAAAAGGATGGAAACCGTTCAACAAAGTTCCGCTTTTCAAAAAGAAAGCTTTTGCGATACTGAGAGACCTGACGTTGAACTATGCTCCGAAATCATTCTCGTTCAGAACGGAGATAGTCAGAGACTTCGAAGAAACGCTGTTACGTCCTAAGAGTAAGGGTGTGATAATTATGGAGCCGTATCATTTCAAACAGTTCTTTATGAATCGTGCTTATACTCTCAAATACGACCTTACTTCAAACATCAAAATGGAATACGATGCGACGATGAATGCCCTTATAGAGGAGCCACGCGGACGAATAGATACACAAGAGAAACGTGATTCTGTTTGGTCGTCTGTAATGGAACTTGGAAGGGCACAGCAGTTTACGCAAAACTATAAGCTGAATGTGAATATCCCGATCAACAAACTGCCTTTCCTTGACTGGATCAGAACCAATGCATCTTACAGTGGTACTTATAAATTCATATCTTCGACCGAGGCAACGCGTTCTTTGGGTAACGACATCGAGAATTCGAGACGAGTAACTGCAACTGCAAGTTTCTCTCTTATGAATCTGTACAACAAAGTGCCGTTTATCAAGAAGGCATACGAGAATCAAAAGAACAATAACTCGTTTGGATTGCCAAACAGACCGAATAAACGATCGTTGAGCCGAAATCCGCAAGATACGGTAAAGACTGAGCAAGACAGTGTGCCTGCTTTGCAGAAGTTCTTGAAGGAAGCACTTAACTACAGCATACGTTTCGTAACTGCAGTCAAGACAGTCTCTATTAACTACAACCTTAGTCAAGGTACACTCATACCCGGATTTATGCCGACAGCCAAGTGGCTCGGTACAACGCCGAATAATAAATTCGCACCGGGCTTTGCCTTTGTCTTCGGCTCGCAAGACCTTTCCATAATAGACAAAGCGATTGAGAACTCTTGGTTAAGTACCGACAGTATGCTCAATGCGGCACTCAATCAGAAGACAACAGAAAATTTGAACGCCCAAATAAAGGTCGAACCCTTCAAAGAATTTAACATAGACATCAGTTTCAAACGCAACAAAAGCGATATGTTCTCCGCATACTACAAGTTCGATCCGTTGCAAGGTGATGTAAACGGACCACTCTCGCCAATGAGAACGGGAAGATACAGTATCTCGATTGTAGCCTTTGGAACGCTCTTCTCGGGCGTTGATGAAAATAATGTGAGCGAAGTATTCCAAACATTCCTCGCCAACAGAGAAGAGATAGCTCGGAGATTGGCGGCAAGCAACGCCGCTGCAAATCCTGATTACAGCGGAATGATGATTCAAGACACCAACAACGGAAAACTATATCCCGACGGCTATGGAGCGTTAAGCCAACAGGTTTTGATACCTGCCTTTTTGGCGGCATACACAGGCACATCTCCGAGTGAGCAAAGTTTGAATCCGTTCTTGAAGATGCCGATGCCGAATTGGAAAATAAGCTATACCGGACTCGGAAAGCTGAAATGGGTTCAGAAATGGGCGAATTCGATTACCCTCTCTTCGAATTACTCTTGCGACTACAACGTTGGAGCATTTACGACGGACAACCGCGTTCCGCTTGACGACTCTTACGACTATGGAACGGAGTGGGTGAGAAACCAATTGAGTAATAACTTTATTGCAAAGGACGTTATCGATCAGGTAACGATAATGGAGCAACTCAGTCCGTTGATTAAGGTCGATGTGAACTTGAAGAACAGTTTCCAAACGAACTTTGAGATACGTCGCGAACGCAACTTATCGCTTTCATTTGCCAATTCGCAACTCACCGAAGTCAATCGAACATCCTTTGTTGTGGGTGCAGGTTATCGATTCAAAGACGTGGAACTCAACATCCGTATGGGCGGAGGCTCAAGCAAACAATTCAAAAGCGACATCCTGCTTAAGGCAGATTTATCTCTCAACATAAATAAAACATCACTCAGAAAGATAGATCAGAACGTCAATCTCGTATCCTCGGGAGCAAGAGTATTTGCGTTGAACCTCTCCGGAGAATACTCATTGACCGAGAAAATAGTCTTGAGAGCCTATTTCGAAATGTCATCCAATACTCCGTATGTTTCGAACGCCTATCCGAATTCCACAACCCAGGGAGGATTTGCCGTGCGTCTGACTCTGTGATAATCAAACCAAGAAACAGGAAAACCAAACGAGCGTTTGTCCGAATCAAATCAAGACTTACGCTCGTTTTTCTTTACTTTGGCTTTTAGCTGTTGGCTATTTGCAAAATTCAGCCTTCCATTGCTCAAAGTATTTAACCTCATTTGGATGAAGTACTCCATCGACATTGATTAATTTCTCAATGAAACCTTTTAACATATCAACGACTTGAGGTTTTTCATCTTCATTTACTTGAGCCAAAAACTCTTTTGTGAAATTTATAACATCGTCTATCGAGCATTTCTCGCTCTTTATATCGATTAACTCTTTCATTGAATCTTTTACTTCAATGCCTTTGTCCATCATCCTCAAGATAAATTCAGAGATAAACTTATCTTCCAATTCATCATGGTTACCATCGCAACCTGCAAAGAAAACTCCCGTTCTTGCAATTAAGATTTGAACTTCTTTTACTTTATTCATAATCACTTGAGTTTAAGTAATTTTTTAATAGCCAATCTGATTAATACTTTTTTAGGATCAATCTTAGGGTTATTAACTATCATATTCAATATTTCTTAACTTACTATCTGTTACTACCATTCATCTTACCATCATCTAGAGCATCTCCTATAATCTCTAAAATTTCTCCTATTACATTTAACCATCCCATAATTCTTTTGTATTTAAGGTTTAACACTAATTATTCAAGATTATCTAACTTCTTTTTCGCCAAGTTAATCCTTCATCCTTTGATGCATAAACTCCTTTCGTGGTAGAAGCAATTATTTCTACGCCTGCATCGTTCAAATCAACAAAGTCTCCATACATCATTCCTTCGTATCGTTTCATCCAAATACGACCTCCGTCTTTCGAAACTTCGATTCTGTTGCGTCTTTCAGGGTTTATCCTGACTAACACTCCGTTATGTGTGATTAATTGACTCATAATAATCTTTTTGATTTAACTTTAATAATTCTTTACTTTTGTTTGCCCAAGTCCCAAAGGCGATACAATTTTTGGAAATTTGATTTAAGGGAATAGGAACCCTGACTTAAGGACATAAAAAAGTCGTGGAACTTGATTCTTATCGGAGTATGAGGTTCTGGACTACCTAACTAATCGAACAAGAAAAGCCCACGAAAATCATCGTGAGCGTTTTCTGCTTATTCTTTCGATTAGTTGTTATGAAATTGTCCAGATTTCATACATCCAAATATAAGCAAAAACGCTTTAATATGTTGCAATTAAATTGCTAAGTCTCAATGTAATTTATTCTTTGTCTCCTTTTGTTCCTCCTTTTCAAAGGTTAAAAACTCGAAAGCCTTGTTTCGCTCTCCGATTGCAAAGATAAAAAACTTTCATAAACCGACAAAATTTTTTCTCGCAAAGGTTGGTTTTTCTCTCGCAAAGTTCGCAAAATCGCAAAGGAAGTTCCACGTATCACGCGAATTTACACGAATCTTTTCTTTCTTCGCTTATAAAATCCGTTGTCTGTTGTCCGTAGTCCGTTGTCAAGTTAAAAAGCTACGTGTCGATACGTGAGATTCGTGGAGCCTCTTTTGCAAAATGTTCCCCTTATTGATACCGGCAGTATCGCTAACCGGTACTGGTAGTATCACTAACTGGTACTGGTAGTATCACTAACCGGTACTGGCAGTATCACTAACCGGTACTGGCAGTACCAATAAGCGGAAATTTTTTGATACTAAGTTTGAGGATTTTTATTCCTTGTTTTTGTGTTCGGAGTCTTTGTCTATGTTCTTTTCGTCAAGGATATAAAGCGGTCGATTGCGGACATCGTTTTTCTTTTCCTTATATATAATATATAATGTATAAGGAGAAAAGTTTGAATCTATTCTTTGATTACTTTTCGCATTATCGTTTTGTCTCCAATCGTCATTCGCAAATAATAAGCTCCCGATGGCAAAGTCTCGATGTTGAGTTGCTTTTTATTGTCATACACTCCAACTGTCTTGCCCACAAGGTCGATTATTTCGATTCGCTCCACCAATCTGTCGAAAGTGAGTTCGCCCTTTGTCGGATTCGGATAGAAGGAAAGTGCTTGCTCTTCTTCAACATCTGCCAACGAAGAGTTGATTGTCAAAACCAGGGTAATCGTGCTGTCGCAACCCAATATGGTTTGATGATTCTGAACATATGTTCCTGCTTCGCTTTCATTGAATCCGTTTTCTGTGTAAGTCTCGCCTGCGTTTATCGTTGCAGTGATTGTGTAATTGTATGCCGGATTGACGGTAAGCGAAAGCGAAACTATGCTGTCGCAACCCTCTATCGATTGAAAGGTCTTTCGGTAAACTCCTGTCTCACTTGCGTTAAATCCATTCTCGGTATAGGTTTCTCCTCCGCAGATTGTGGCCGACAACTCTGTTATTTCTGCCATCGCTCCTTGGTCTATATCGGCAAAAATCTGATTCCACAACGAACCTGACGCAGTATAAGCATCCAAAGTTCCGCAAGGAACGGTCAGCGTCAATATATCTGAATTCGGAAATGCAGAGAGATTGGCTATTGTCGGCGGTTCCATTGCCTTACATTCTACATTCTGCAGGTTATAACAAGAATCGAATGCGTGTTGTCCTATGCTTTCGACCGATGAAGGTATGATAAAATAGGTAAGATTCTCAACTGAAGCGTCGCTAAGGAAGTATGCCGGGATTTTCTCGACGTTTTCGCCAAATACTACTTCGCCTATCGGACAGTTTACAAAAGGATAAGCTATCCATCCTACCATTTCAACCATATTGAAGTCGATACAATCAGTTGCGTTGAAAGTAAGTGATACTAAATTACTGCAATCGGCAAACGCACTGTAGCCTATATAGTTCACATTCGAAGGAATGACTACATAGGTCATTGACGTACATTCTGCAAATGCTCCCGTGCCTATGTATGTTACGCTTTCGGGAATTTCTACATAAACCATGGACGAACAATATTTGAACGTTGTAGACTCTATTCTTGTGATACCTTCCGGAATGCTTACTGAAGGCAAAGAGGCACAGCCAATGAACGCCTGCTCTGCTATTGATGTCAATGTTGATGGCAGTTCTATCGAGGTCAAACTTTCACAATAGGCAAACGCATTCTTGGCAAGCGATGTCAATGTCGCAGGAATGTTTATCGATGTCAAATTTTCACACCACATAAACGCTTGCTCACCAATCGAAGTAATTCCATTGCCAAGTGTAACTGTGGTAAGATTAGCACAATAGTTGAATGTATTTGAACCAATCGAGCTTATACCGTTACCAAGCGTTACATCAGACACTCCTGAGTTGCGAAAGACTTCGTTTCCGAATGTAACAACATTGTCGGGTATTGTCATGCTCGTCAAACTATAGGTATTGGCAAAGGCTGAGTTGCCTATAGAGGTTACAGAGCTTGGAATAGTGAGCGTGGTCAAGCCTGTACAATGGTTAAAAGCCTCATTGCCTATCGAAAGAACTGTTTCGGGAATGACTACCGAAATAAGGTTATGACACAAATAAAACGCTTGGTCTCCGATCGAAGTAACAACATACGAAGCTCCGTTATGAGAAACGATTGACGGGATTATAACTCCCTGAGCAGTAGAACTGCAATCGTGTACCTTTACCTCATCGGTGCTCGTTACTGAATAAGTCAAATCATTTACTTGAAAAACCTGTGCTGAAAGAAGATGTGCAAATAGCACTGCACAGACAGAAAGCAACAAACGTTTCATTTTTCCTCCTTTGTTTTAAGATTAATAACTTGAAATACCGCTTTCAAGTTTCAGATGCAAATTTACAAAAAATTTTATCCCAAACAAAGAATCGAGAAAAAAGATTACATTTTATTTCGTTTTGCTTTCGTGTACCAAATCGAGAAAAGAACAATAGAAATAACTGCAACGACTGATGCTATCACAAGAGAAAAGTCCGGCAAAATTCCAAATCCCTCCGGTGCAACACAGATGTATGAGGCACAGATTGCCGTCATAAACAAAGCAGGAACAAGAGTTATTATAAAATAGAGGCCTTTCCGTTCTCTAACCAAAAAGACTGTTATAGCCCAAAGAGTAAAAACAGAAAGGGTTTGATTTGCCCATGAAAAATATCGCCAAATCAGGTCAAAGCCTGCCGCATCCCTCAGGCTGTAAAGCAATAGGAGAAACGTACACGCAAACATAGGGACACAGATAAGCAGTCTTTTCTTTATACTCTTTTGTTCGATATTGAAAAAATCTGCAATAATAAGTCTGGCTGAACGAAGTGCTGTATCTCCGCTTGTTATCGGTGCAGCGATTACTCCCAAGATCGCAAGGATTCCCCCAATTGTTCCAAGCCAACTGTTTGTTATATCATTGACTATTACAGCCGCATTACTCTCTCCCATTCCGTTCTTTTGGAAAAAATATGTTGCCGCAGCCGCCCACACTAAGGCTACGATACCTTCAACAATCATCGCTCCATAAAACACAGGCCGTCCATATTTTTCTTTCTTCATACATCTGGCCATAAGAGGGCTTTGTGTGGCATGAAAACCCGAAATTGCCCCACAAGCAATGCTTACAAACATTATTGGAAATATAGGTAGCTTTTCCGCATTGGGATGTGTATTTGCCAATCCGTCCCAAATTTCCGGAAGAACAGGTATATTGACATAAAGCATCACCAAAACGCCTATTGCCATGAAAAGAAGTGCTGCAGCAAAAATCGGATAGACTCTGCCTATTATTTTGTCTATCGGAAGTAAGGTTGCAAGCAAATAATAAATGAATATCACAATCATCCAAAAGGTTGTATTCAATGCTGAAGGTGTGAGATTTGCAATCAAGCCTGCCGGACCTGCTACAAAGACAGCTCCAACCAAAACCATAAGAACAATCGTGAATATTCGCATTATAAGTTTGGCATTCTTGCCAAGATAACGTCCGATTATGTCGGGAAGATTCTCTCCTGAGTTTCTAAGCGACAGCATCCCCGCAATATAGTCGTGAGTTGCACCTGCAAAGATACTGCCTAAGACAATCCAAAGAAAAGATGCCGTTCCGAACTTTGCACCCATTATTGCACCGAAGATAGGTCCAAGACCTGCAATATTCAAAAACTGAATCATAAAAAGTTTCCAAGCAGGCATAGGAATAAAATCAACTCCGTCCGCTTTGGTTATGGCAGGCGTAGGTCTGTCATCTGCTCCGAAAACTTTCTCTACAAAACGCCCATAGACGAAATATCCTATTATTAATACTAATAAACAAATAGTAAATGTGATCATACGAATTATTTTTTTACGGTTGCAAAGTTACAGCTTTTTTCAGCGTCCGGACACAGTAATACAAAACAAAATTAAAGCAATACAATAATCCCACTCAGTAATAACAGGTACAATTTCAGTAATCCGAAGTTCAATTGCCTACTTATCCAACAAGAGGTTGAAATAAAGAGGAGTCGGACTGCAGTTTGCCTTATCGGACAAAGGCTTTAGCATATAAGGTGATCGGGATTGAGAATCGGCTAATTTTATTTGCGAAAGCGGGTAAACCAATCTGCAATCAGCTGCCAAGAAAATATAATATAGAAGCCGTCTTTCGCATTCTGCACTTTCGCCTACAATATCCAAAATTATTCTTTCTTCGATTGAGGACTTCACAACAGCCAAAGCAAGCGGTCGTTCTTGTTTCCAAAGGTAATAAATATCGTATTCGGTATTCTCATACAAAGACAAATCCTTTGCCGAGTGAAGAACAGAGTTTTGTCTTTTGGATGCAAAGGTTTGATACAGACTAATGTCGATTTGCTTGCTTGTTTCTATTCGAAAAAATGAAGAATGCTCGAAGTCTTTGCTTTCTTTATGCCACTCAACCCAATTGTGAGAATAACAAGAGGAAAAGTCAAGTTCGGTGTAATAATCAATCAGTCGGTCAGATGCAGCGATTAGAAAAATGTAATCAAAACCACTTCGTTTCAGTCTTTGTTCTGTTTGATTAAAAAGTTGTTTAGCTATGCCTTGTTTTCGATATTCATGTCTTGCACAAAAGCCATAGAGATATGCTCCTTTGTATTTGCGTCCTCCTATCAAAAGTTCATAATCCAAAATAAAGAGCATTGCTTTCAATACTCCGTCTTCGAAAATCGAATAAAAGTGTTGCTTATCGTAATACAAGGCAAAGAGACGCTTAATAAACTTTTCATCATCTCCAAACACTTCTTGCCAAAGCCGTTCAGCCTGACGCCTTATTTCTATCTGCATAAGGTCGCTATATATTTCTCAATGAGCTGAAACGGATAGTAACTCTGCTTTGCCTTTCTCAAGCCCTCTATCCCCAAATCCTCTTCGCGGTTTATGTAAACGAAGTTTTGCGGTAAGTGTTCTGCCATTTGTTGATTTATTATGGCGAATGCCCCTTCGAAATCCCGATTTGCTTTTTCTATATGCACGTCAAACGTATCTCGATTTATACTACTGCCAAGACTGAATGCCACAATATTTCCATCAACCTTTATCGCTCCTGCAAAAATTCCCAATTCATCAAAATGCTCAAAAAGATATTCGACAATCTTTTCTTCGTTCCTATAATCTTGTTCCAAATCCGGGTTTTTCAAAACACTGTTTGCTATCCATTCTCTCTCCAATTTCATACATTCAACCTTGTCTTGACTACCAAGAATCTTGAATTCCCAATCGTACAACGCCTTAAATTTATTGAGATGATTGCGTTTAGGTTGATATTTTCTGCCTCTGAGATTCTGCAAATCGGAACGTAGATAAAGATAATCAAAAAAATCTCGTTGCGGAACAAATTCAAACCGAGACTTAAGGTCTTCGGCTATATCGGAAGGATGACACAATAGGCTCATTTCATAATTTTTGAGTTTAGCATCTTCAATCAAGGCTTCCAAAACTTCTTCTTGACAACCTCTTCCTATGGGATAGTGATAGCTTATACGTTTGCCATAATCGAAATGTATTCTTGTAACAAGACAATTCTTCACAATGGCATATTCTCCGTGATAGATAAAGGAATAGGCACAGAGATTGGCAAACGAAGATTCTGCATTACGAATCTCCTTACAATCATAGAAACTCTCAAAAACGGCTCTATCAGTCGGATTTACAGATTTGAACTCAATCATACTTCAAAAAAATATCTGCAAATTTACAAAAATAATTACCTTTGCAAACCAAGAATTGTTCAATCCCTATATAAAAAAGGTAAAACAAAAGACGATGAAAATAATTATTGAGGAACAAGCCGGTTTTTGCTTCGGTGTGGTTTCTGCAATAGAGACCTGCGAAAAAGAACTCAAAAAAGAAAATGTGCTTTACTGCATTGGCGATATTGTTCACAACAGCGAAGAGGTAGAACGATTGAAAAAATCCGGTCTTAGGATAATCGAAGTTGATGACTTGAAGAAGATGCAAGACTGTAAGGTGATGATAAGAGCGCATGGTGAGCCTCCCGCAACTTACATCACAGCAAAGCAAAACAATATCGAGATTGTAGATGCAACATGTCCTATTGTACTGAAACTACAAAAAGATGTACGCAAGGGATATGAGCAAATGAAAAAATGCAATGGTCAGATAGTTCTCTTCGGCAAAAAAGGACATGCAGAGGTTGTAGGTTTGGAGGGACAAACCGAAAATACAGCAATAGTTGTCAGCAAAATGGAAGATTTGAACAAAGTAGATTTTTCTCGACCTTTGCATATATTTTCTCAAACAACAAAAAACAGAGAAGAGTTCCTTGAAATCGTCGATACAATACGAAAAAAGAAAAAAGCAGAAGGCAAAGAAGATGAACTGTTTGTAACGAACAGTATTTGCAAAAGAGTGGATTCGAGAAGCAAAACGCTATTGGAATTTGCCGATACGGTGGATGTGGTTTTGTTTGTAAGCGGAAAACATTCTTCAAACGGCATTTATTTGTATCAACTCTGCAAAAATCACAAACAAGATACCTTTTTCATAAGTTCAAAGGAGGATATATGCCTCGAAAAACTCAAAGGATTTGAAACAATCGGTATAAGCGGTGCAACATCTACGCCGATGTGGTTAATGGAAGAAATAAGAGATTATGTACTTGAAGCATCTGAAAATAACAAACTTTAAGAATATATCTTCTTTCGAAGAGGATTTTTCTCAAATCAATTGTTTTGTCGGTAATAATGGTGTTGGCAAGACCAATATCCTTGATGCGATTCACTACCTTGCCTTTTGCAAAAGTTATTTCGGGCATAGCGACTTCGATTCTATTAAACAAGGAGAAGATTTCTTTGTCCTAAACGGAGATTGTCAAGCAGAAAATTATTTCGAATCATATAGTTGTCATCTGCAATCGGGTGGCAAAAAAACATTTAAGCATTCGGGCAAGAACTATCCAAAGCACTCGGAACACATAGGCAAGCTTCCTGCTGTTATCATCACACCTAACGATCACTGTTTGATAGATGGAAGTAGCGAAATCAGAAGAAAGTTCATCGATATAGCTATTTCGCAACAAGATAAGCTTTATTTGAAAACACTGATTAACTACAACAAAGCAATCGTTCAAAGAAACCGAATATTGAAAAACTACAAACTCGGAGCAGGTCTTGACTCTGTTATGTTGGAGATTATAGAGGAGCAAATGGATTCTTATTCCGAAGTGATAAAACAAAAAAGGGCTGATTTCTTTCTTGATTTCGCAGAACCGTTTTCAAAATACTATAAATTGATAGGCAATGCTGATGAAAGCGTCTCAATAGAATACAAAACATATCAAGGAAGACTTGCCGATATACTGAGAATCAATCGCGAAAAAGACATAGCGATAGGACACACTTCAAACGGCATTCACAGAGATGACCTTATTTTCTCATTGAACCAAAACCCTATCAGGACATTTGGCTCACAAGGACAACAGAAAACTTATTTACTCGCACTGAAATTAGCACAATTCGACTACCTTTGCAAAAAACTTGGAACGAAACCTCTTTTGATGATAGACGACATCTTTGACAAATTGGATTTTGGAAGAGTTAATATGCTGATTGCTTTGATTGCACAGGAAAATTTCGGACAAATTTTCATAACAGACACACATCTCGATAGGATTGAAAGTCTTATCGGCGATGATTTAAGAGAAAAAACCAAAATCTTCAAGCTATGAACTACAAAAGTAGTGACTATATGAAAGACTATCAAAAAAAACGCGGACCAAGCGAAGCAAAAGAGCTTCCTCTGCAAAGCATTCTACAGTCATGGTTCGACAATCATGAGATAGCTGCCGATTTCAACGAACAAGATATTATAAATGTCTGGGAGGAACTCACAGGAGAACTAATCAAAAAGCTGACTCAAAAGATTTATGTCAAAGATAAGGTTTTATTTGTCGAAGTCGGTTCGCCTGCCTTAAAGCAAGAACTAATGATGATAAGAAACGACCTGAAAAACAGGCTGAATAGCAAACTCGGAAAAGCAACTGTGAAATCAATAACCATAAAATAAAACACTTAATGCTAAACCTAAAAGATTTGTTTCATAATCAGAATGTACGAAAATTTGTTTCATTACTCTCGACCGATGTTTTGGTTCGTGGAGCCAACTTTCTGTTGATTCCAATCTTTTTATACCTTATGCCGATGGAGGAGTTCGGCGTTTATGGTTATCTTTATAATTTTGCCATCACTTGTTCGCTTATAATGAATCTCGGATACCATAGTGCTTTACCTAAAATGTATTCGGAGACAAAAGAAAACAAGGTTGCCAATTCAAGCATGCTTTTTACTTTAAGCACAACCCTTTTTGGTTTTGTTGCATCTCTGTTTTTGATTTTTTATTTGACCGATTTGGATTATGCTTTCTTCAACATAGTCAATCGAAATCAAAACACATTGTTTGATTACAAAGGATACAGACCGTATTTATTCATTGCATTGTCTTCAATGATATTTTCAAACTTTCTAACCTATTATTTCATCTCGGCAAAGAAAATCCGTTCTATTCAATCATTCAATCTGATTCGTCTTTTCATCTGCAACTTAATAGTAATAATTGTTTTATACCTTAGCAAAGATAGCGACACAGCCCTTATCAGATTAAGCGTTACTTATGTTATCGAGTTTGCTCTTTGTTTCATTTTCTCAAGACAGATAATCAAAGAATTCATTTGCAAATACAGCATACCTTTCATAAAGAAGGCCCTGAAAATCGGATTACCTATTTGCTTTGTTGCCCTAATCAACGCATTCATTAACTTTGGCGACAAACAGTTTGTAATGATGTATTGCGGTAGTCAGGCGATGGGGGGATATAATCTGGCAACAATGCTCGCAACAATCCCGCTTATAGTTTTCCAATCTTTTAATTTCATTTGGCTACCTGACTTTTTAGACGAAAAAAACCTTATCACACTCAATCGAAAGACAAACAAAAATTCTAAAATCATTGTTCTGCTTTTGTTTTTCATTTCTTTGGTTGTATGGATTGGGACATACATATTGATAGAATTTGGTGTTTTCCCTGCAGAATACAGAGTGATTCTTGCATATCTGCCTATTTTGTTGTTAGCACAGATTTTTGCGGCAATGATTTTGTTTTATTTCAATTTCTTTACTTATTTCGAAAAGACGTATGTGCCGATGATTATATCCATTCTTTCAGCTATTCCAAGCGTATTTCTTTACAATTATTGTGGACAAGCATACGGTGTGATCGGCATTGCAAGCATATTGGCAGTACTAAACCTTATTGTTTTGACAACCTACATCGGTTTTGCAAAATACTACCTACGCAAACGTATTCGACAAGTCAGATAAACAAATCCCGAAAACAAAAAGACGAGATAGTTTCGCAACAATCTCGTCTTAATATAAATCTTAAATAAAAAAGGAGCGCCCCCTTTAGGACTTGAACCTAAGACCCCATGATTAACAGTCATGTGCTCTAACCAACTGAGCTAAGGAGGCTTGTTAAAATATTCCTTATGAAAGCGAGTGCAAAGGTACGCCAAAAAATAATACCTGCAAAACTTTTTTGAATTTATTTTTTCATCTTTTTATTAAACCACTGATTCTCACCAAAATATTTTTTAATTTAATTAAAGCATTTTAGTAAATAATTCAGTCATTTTTCATTTCTGAAGAGAGAAATGGACCAAATAAAGAAAGAATTTTCTGAATTCAAGAAAGAAAATTCTGATTCTTGAATTCAGAAAATTAAAACAAAGATTCAGAAAAACGAAACAAAACACTATTTTATTCGCTTTCCAAAGTCGCTCTCATTTCCGCAATCTTACGATAATCTGTCTGTGTTATGATATATTCTTTCTCCGGACTTGTCGCTCCCATCGAGATTCCATCTTTGCGAAACAACATCTTGCTTTCCATATCTGCCTTGCCGGACAAATGGAAATTAAGTATCCCCATAGGCTTAAAAAGATTCGCATTAGCAGCACTTATACCGCCACCCACCATTATATCGATGCTGTTTCCGAATTCTGATTGCATCTGTTTTATATTCTCAATCCCCTCTACCGCAGTTGCACATCCTCCAGATGTAAGCACTCTTCGACAACCACAATCCACAATAGCTTGAGTTGCTTCCAAGATATCAGGCGTCATATCTATAGCTCTATGAAAGCAAACCTTAACATCACCCGCTGTTTCAACCAATCGTTTCGTTCTTTCCTTATCCACCTCTCCCGAAGCAGTCAATAAGCCCAACACAACCGAGTCTACACCGATTTGTTTACAATATTCAATATCTCGTTTCATCAATTCAAACTCATCATCATCGTAAAGGAAATCGCCACTCCTCGGACGAATCATCACAGCTATTGAAGCCTCAAGTTTTTCCTGTGCATAAGCAATCATAGACGCAGATGGAGTCAATCCACCTAAGCCAAGAGCAGAGCAAAGTTCAATTCTGTTTGCACTACCCTTTATTGCCTGATGACAAGAATAGACCGTATCTATACAAGTCTCTATTATGTATTTATAATTTGTTGATTCTTTCATATAACTCTTTCTTTAATTGTTCGGCTTTTTGAAGATGCTTTTCATATTCCTTGCTTTCGGGATTGAACGGTCGGTGATTCAACATCGCATTCAAGCGATTGAAATCATCACTTAATCGTATTGTTTCTTGAGAAAAGTAAGTTTGGCGGAATTTTTCCCAGATGTATTCTACCGCAACCTCATCGGGATGCAACATATCTTTGTCATAAAAACGATAATCTCTCAAATCGTCCATCATGATTTCATAAGATGGAAAATAAAGGCTTGAGGTTCTTTTGCAGAACTGCTCAACGGCAAGATGCAAAACCGATTTGCTTAGCATATTATCCCTATATCCTTCTTTCCAATGCCTAATCGGACTTATCGTAAGAACGAATGTCAATTGTGGATTCTTTCTTCTACACAATTCAAATGAAGACACAAGTGCTTCGACTATTGTTTCACAATCACACAATCGACGTTCAATAAGATTAGAAGGCAATTTATGGCAATTAGCCAACAATCTGCTTTCTTCTTTCAGCCAATACGTCCAAGCCGTTCCGAGAGTCAGAATGACAAAACGTGCATCTGAGAGAAACGAATGCGAATTATCGATTGAGGAATTAATTATTTGCAGACACTCTTCTTTATTTACCGAGCGAAAATCCCCATGATGAGAATACGATTTCCAAAACTCACCAACTTTTATAAGCTCATCTTCTGTGAAATGTTTATTTTCTGCCACCCTATTCAAACACTCACAAATCGAAAGCGGATTATAGATTATCCCAAATGGGTTTATATTTGTATCAAAACCTGATTTTACAAATCTGTTTCCTACATTCTCGGTAAAGCATGAGCCAATAAATAAAACCTTATCTTTATGATTTATCTTGTTTGCTGATTTTGGCGGTATAATTTCTGTACGAAAATTCATGCTTTCTTAATTATGATTTTATTATTTTTGATAAGGATTCCATCAATCTTTATTACAATCAAACGGATTCAAATTTCGATAAATCCTTTCGTGATAAGCATACTTCAGGACATAAAAAAAGCAGTCTCTTTCTTGGGACTGCTAATCTCTTTTTTGATTTGGCAAATGCCTGACTGAATTATTCAGCTGGAGTTTCAGCTGGAGTTTCAGTAACTGTTTCAGCTGGAGTTTCTACAGCTGGAGTTTCAGTTGCTGTTTCAGTTGCTGTTTCAGTTGCTCCGCCACATGCTGCGAAGAAACCAGCTACTGCCAATACAAACAATACTTTTTTCATTTCAGTAACGTTTTTAATGATTAATTGATAATTCTTTTGTTTTAACGGTGCAAATTTACAACAAAATGCAATAATGGTTCAATTATTTGTTAAAAACTTTTACCATCACAAATTAAAACACTGATTATCAGGGTTAAAAAATCAAGATATTTTTTACATTATTTTTCAATTTCTTCTGTTATCTTCTCTTTGAGAGAGCGGAATTTAGCATTTTTACTAAACAGTTCTATCGCTTGATTACAGGTTTCAATCGCTTCCTGCAAACGTTTTTCATACCTCAACACACTAATTTTATCCTCCCACGCAAGTGGATCTTTCTCATATCGCTTCAAATATTCATCAATCAAACAAAGCTGCTTATCACGTTTTCCTTCCTTACCTGCAATCGAAACAAGAATCCTCACAGGCGAATAACAAAGCGGTTTCATCGCAATACACTTGTTTGCCCAATAAGCAGCACTATCGGCTTTCTCTATTCTATTATAATAATTAGCCAATCTATATTCTCTAAGCGAGTAATAAGGATTCGAATTATCTGCAAGCAAAACATCTATTGCCTGTCTATACTTCTTTTCATTTGCATACCTCTCAGCAATATTAACCGCACGAGGATGCGTACTCTCATCTATATTCGGGAATTTCGGTGTACGTCTATCCCATTGCTCAGCCGTAAGAGTGATTGACTTATCTCCGTTATGTTGTTTAATTCTATGTTTCTGCATAATCGAACTATAACAATGCGTTGTCTCCAAGATAAACACCGGAACAACAAGAACGAACAACGTTACCAACCAAGGCTTTGGCAATCCTTCTTTTTGATTTTTCTTTATTTTAATATGATTGCTTATCAATAAGGCTAAGCCTATCGCAAGGTAAATTTGACAATCTGCACGCTCCAATGGGAAGTTAAACATAGCATCATTCATATATGTAAGTATGATTGTGCCTCCTATCATTGCCCTTAAACGGAACAATTCATTGACTCCTTTGGCAAACATCTGTTTCAAAGCATATATTGCAGCAAAAACATAGGTCAAAATATAAATCAAACAACCAAATATTCCCAATTCGGAAAACATCTCCAAGAAATCATTGTGAGCATGATCGGAAACAATATAGTCATGTTTCTTTGCACACTCCACTTTCATTATTGCCAACTTATGATTACCTACACCATAACCACTCAATGGCTTTTCCTTTATTATCTCTACCGTATTCTTCCAAATCAACAAACGACCCTTGCTGTTACCATCGGCAATCGATTTGAAACGTTCATCAACCGAATAACTGTTCTTTACATTCTTTGCCGCAAAATGCTCATAGTTATATTCAATAAAGCGATTCCCAGAAAAGAATCCACAACCGATTGCAAGCAAAGGAAGAACAAATCCCAGAATCGCTTTCTTGCTTCGATTGACTTTCAAAATCGAATACACTCCATAAACAAGCAATATCACAGCTTGAAATATCAGTCCGATAAAGCTTGAACGCGTACTCAAAATAACAAGACAAAAGGCAATCATAAACACCAAAACAAGACTTATCCACTTGATAAAGCCTTTATATCTCATGAAAGCATAGTACAAGAACGGCAACTTAAACAAAAAAGCCACGGCAAAGATATTCTTATTCCCGTAAAAGCCGTTGAGTTTTAAGTTATTCCGTTGGGAGATATGCACATCGAAAACATAGTAGAAGATTATACACGAAAGAACGTTTATTATGGCAATGACGATCGTTGTTACAATCAATGCCTTGAGCGTTTTATTCTCATAAAGCAAAAATGCAGTGCAGAGAACAGATGCAAGCAAGACTATAATCCACCTGTTCCAAACCGCCAAACCTTCAATCGGATTCATTGTCCAAAGCATACTCACCCCCATGAAAGCAAGCAACACTCCCCAAACAATCATCAACGAGTTCGAGAAGACGGAACGACTCAATATATTTGCTTTATATTTTATTGTATAATGTAAAACAAAACCCAATGCCGAAATATCGAAAAATGCTATCAAGAAATGACGTAAAGAAGAACTATCCAAAACCAACAAAGGCGGAAATAACTGTATCGAAAGCAGGCAACATACAAATGCAACCGCCGCTTTAGAAATTGTTTTTTGCTTTTTATCCATCTTTTATTTCAAATTTGGGGGCAAAGTTAAGAATATCTCCATATATTTCTGTATCTTTGTCGGATAATTTTTGAATTCAATGCTAAGGAACATACTTGTAACAGGAGCAAACGGACAATTAGGACAAAGCCTAAAAACTCTGACCGAAAAGAATAGCGACTACAATTTTATTTTTGTCGATAAAGAAGATGCAGATCTTACAGACAACACGGCAATAAGCCGATTATTTGAAACCAACTCTCTTTACGCCGTTTTGCATTTTGCAGCCTACACAGCTGTTGATAAAGCTGAAAGCGAGACAAGCCTTTGCAAGGCGATAAACACCGATGCCACTGCCACAATAGCAAGACTTTGTGAAACATATTCAACAAAACTATTGGTGATTTCAACGGATTTCGTTTTCGATGGAAGCAAAACGACTCCATATCTTCCGTCCGACAAACCAAATCCCCTATCCGTATATGGCAAAACCAAATACGAAGGCGAGCAAATGGCTTTGCAAAACTGCAAACACTGCCTTGTGATTCGTACCTCTTGGCTTTACTCCGAATATGGCAACAATTTCGTAAAGACAATGCTCCGTTTGGGAAGCGAACGCAAAGATCTCGGAGTTGTATTCGACCAAACAGGCACGCCATGCTACGCAAGAGATTTGGCAAAGGTCGTTTTGTTGTGCTTAGACAAAGACTTTGAAGGACAAATCCTACATTTCAGCAACGAAGGCGTGTGTTCGTGGTATGATTTCGCCTTAAAGATAATGCAACTCGGCAAAAAAGACTGTCATGTACGCCCAATCAGAACGGCAGACTACCCAACTCCTGTCACAAGACCTGCTTACAGCGTGTTGGATAAAGCAGATATAAAGCAATTCCTCGGAATAGAGATACCACATTGGGAAGAATCGCTTAACGAATGTTTGAAAAGATTATAGAGATATGAAGAAAACGAAGATAGTAAAAGTCATTTCGGCAATCTTAATTATGACTTGCGTATGCTCATGCAGCATTTCTCGCAACGGAAAACGCGAAAGCCTTGCCGATAAATTGGAAAGAAGACACAGACAACGAGATGTAAGACCGCCAAGAGCAGAGATGCCTGATCCGCCAAAGCCTCCCAAGAAACCAAGACAAGGAAAACTGATGGACTATTGCGAGGGTTGGCTCGGCACACCTTACCGTGGAGGAGGTGAAACAAAGCAAGGTGTCGATTGTTCGGGCTTTGTGTTAAACGTATATAAAGATGTATATGGCATAAAGTTACCTCGACGTTCGCAAGATATGGAACAAGCATGCAAAACAACGAAAAACCTTAATGAACTAAAAGAAGGAGATCTTGTATTCTTTAATAACAAGGCAGGAGGCTCGACAAATCACGTCGGAATCTTCTTAAACAAAGACACATTCGTTCACGCATCGACTTCAAAAGGGGTTACAATCAGCCGATTCGAAGAAAAATATTGGACAGAACGCTTCCGATGCGGAGGAAAACACCCTTTGAAAAAATAAAACTCAAAGAA
>ERZ808027.12-NODE-12-length-18169-cov-3.619943_pt1 | contig 18169 bp, 18 predicted proteins | sample MGYA00380183_ERZ808027 | MGnify/ENA primary metagenome ERZ808027 (study PRJEB31490, sample SAMN06133374) | cow dung metagenome | isolation source: H7 | host: cow | place: China: Chengdu | collected 2015-05 ...
GTGTATATAGGTATACGACTACCGAGGGGAAGAGTGTCCAATCGGTTGCTTCATTACGCGACACTTGATTTATGTCTATTGAGAAGTTGATATCGTCTCCTTGGTAGTATGTCATAGTCTTAAATGGTAAGCGAGGCAGCCGATTGCCGACCGCCCCGCGTGTTAATTACTCTCCAGCATCGGCCCAGCAACCCTCGAAGAAGTCTGCGAGTGGTTCCAAGTCTACTACTACTGGTTTCTTCTTTGATTTCCAGGTTGCAGTCACGTTCCATGCTACCGCGCTGGTCAAGTCTTGCTCTACTGGAGCGATAGCTTGGATGCCTGCTGGTTTGTCTGCGAAGTGCAACTTGGTCTCGGTGCGCCATGCTACGATCCAGTGGCCGTTCTCTGCTTTCTCCCAGAACTCAGTGTTTGGTGCGTAGGATGGGTCTTTGAAGTTCAAGGTGTAGAGGTAGCCGAGCAAGCGGGTCTCCTCATCGCCATAGCCGTCACCGGTTTGTGCAGCACCTCCGTCAAAGGTACCTGTGGTCTCACTGATAAGGTGTGCCTGGCCGCTAGTTACGGCAGTCTCGAACAAGGTCTTTGCGTCTTCGCCACCAGTTTTGATTTTGTCGATAAGTGTCTGGATGTCGTATGATCCCTCGAACAATACCACACCGCGTACTCGACCGAGCTCACGACCGCATGGGTCGCAGACGTGCGTTAGCGCTTCTTTCGTAATCTCCGCACATGTTAATCGTTGTAAACTCATTGTCTGTCTTTATTTATGCACCTCGCGTTGTAGGTGCTGGTTATACTATAATTGATTCTGAATAGGTAGTACTCCGTGCCCATGAAGTATGTCACTCCCATGTACTCACTTGCGAACACTTGTAGTGCGTTAAATTCGCTCCTGGAGATGCTATTTGCGTTATCCTTGGTAATTGCTCTACGCGCTATTTTCTCCATCTCATACTGGCTGATTTCGCTTCTCTTGCCGAATATTAAGAGCGACATGTCTGCCGTCTCTGTGTACCCCTTGTTGCTTCCCCAGGCAGCATTGTCATTCTCCTGGTAAGAGATTGCATTCAGTCGGTGGTAGAGAGTGACATCGTGCTTATCCGTCTCCGCATACACGTTGATGCACTCCCCGCTCTTCAGTATCAGCGCTGGGAATGTCACCTCCTCTTCTCCACGGACCGCCACGGATTCTGCTAGACCTAATGCCAGCACGTCCTTTCCCCCGAGGCCCTTGCAGATTTCGTTGTTGATTATGTCTATCTTCTTTTCCATTAGAAATGCTTTGAGATGTAGTCTTGTGCTATTGCTATTACCATTGCCTTTTCTTCGGCTGTAGGCGCGAATATCGGCTTCTTGTAGGTTTCCTCACACCACCTGGCTTTCTGCATATCCTCGGCAGTCCGGAAGCAGATTGCGTAGCCGTTCTCTATTGCTTCAATCTGGTAACCACTCTCCATTTGCCTAGTCAGCGAAAGGATGACCTTATTGTCGAACCCTCTTTTGTGCTTCTTGGCGCGTACGTATTTCACATACGCGGGAGTGTAGGTGCCTATCTGGTTGCCGTTGCTATCTTTGCCTTGCACGTGTATGCGGTCTTTCATTACCGCCATCAGCGAGACTGCTTGTGTCCTGGTCAGCTCATCACTATGCATCTTGCTTAGTTTGAGGTGTACCGTATTGAGGACCTCTGGGAGATTGGTGGAGTATGTCATATAACAGGTGTTTGGAAGGTGATCACATCGTTTGCTGGCACGTCTTCGTGTATGCAATCGCTCGCGTGGATGTCTATGCCTGCTACGGCAGTCGCCAGTTCCTGCTTGAATTGCTCTTCGAAGTACGCACGCAGTTCTTTTGGTTTGTTTCGGTCAATCGTTGCCATGTTGATGCGGCTCGATGCTCCTCGTGTCAGCATTACCTCGGCCCCAAGAAGGTACCATAGCGCGGTGGCTAGAATCTCCTTGTTGCTTGTGATAAGGCACTCGCAGACATCTATCTTTGCTATCTTGTGGCACTTGTTGACCTCTGCAATGAATAGTGTGCGTAGTTTTAAGATTGCCCGGTCCTCTATCTGCGACCAGGTGATCTCGCCACTCTCGTTTGCGATGTCTTCCAAGACCTGCAAGGAGATATCGGGCAGCGCGTCCACGTACAACCCGCTAGGGGCCGTAGTGCCACTATTCAGTCCGATATATCCTTTCAGTTCCTGCAACATAATTAGGCCTCGTCAGTAGTTGCTTTGTAGAGGAATGCACCAGTCACACCAGCCAATCGATCGCCAGCTGCGTATTGATCTGCTGGTGCGTTGAACAAGCCGTAGTGCTTGCTTACGATGAGTTTCCAGCCACGTGGTTGACCCTCTTCTGGGCAGTCGATGTACTTCAATTGGCAGTCGAAGACGAGTGAGGTCAATGCGCCATCAATCTCTACTGGTACTGGCAATGTGAAGAATACTGAACCACCTTTCTCGCCTGCGTATGGTCCTACGTATCGGTTCCAATCTACGAAGCCTACTGCACCCTTAGCAAACGCACCGAAGTGGTCAGCACCCCATGCGGTTGTACGTGGGTCGTAGTATGCGTTGAGTGGCAATGCGCTGATGCCTTGAGAGTCTGGGTTGTTCTTGAGGTTGTGGAAGATGTCGTAACGTGTGATCAAGCCGCTACCGCAGACGAGGAGTTTGTCGTTTACCTCGTTGATCATTGCGTCCTCGGTCAATTTCACGTAGCCGCCATTGAACTCTGCTGATTTGCCGAGAGCGATGGTTGGAGTGGTATCGCCAGCATATGCTGCGTTCTTACCCCACTTGGTTGCTTGTGCTGCTACCAGGTCAGAGTCGATCTTGCTGATGAGTGGGATGAGTTTGGTCAAGAGCACCTCGTAGAAACCACGCATCAATGGCGCTTGTTGTGCATCGCCAAGAGCGAGTGTTTGGGTTGCTTCCTCTTCGTATTGACGGAACTCATCATCAGAGAGAAAGATACCGATCTTTGCGAACAATGGACGAGAGATTTCTACCTCTTTCCAGTCAGCACCAAGAGGAGTCTCGCAATTGTCCTCGGTGGTTACTTCGCTCTCCAAGCCACGTTGCAAGTAGCGAAGTTTGATAGGGATGTTTTGTCCTTTACGGAGCTCTTCGATGTTGTTGATCTCGGTTACTGCGTTGTTCTCAAGGAGCAACTTGAAGTAACCTGGAGGTGTCAATTTCAATTGTGCGTCATTTTGCTTCGCTACCAAGTTAATGTTCTTGATGAGCGCTTGTGCAAATCCTTTTAGTGTAATTGCCATAGTCGTTTCGTGTTTTTAGTTGTTATTCTAGGTCGGCAATTGATGCAGCCGCAGTTGCGTCAATGTTGCCGGTGTCCGCTTGCTTGCCATTGCGCAAGGTCACGGTTTTTGGTGTTGGAGTGAATGTAGATCGCCAATCATCTCCCCTTTGTGTGTCTTCTGACGCACTTACCTCTAGCAGGTGCTTCTCTGCTAGTACTCGGTTGGTGAAGTCTCCGAATGTGACTGGCTTGAAGCCGCTATCCACATAGTCGAGTTGTGGGTTGTCTGCTTGCTTCAGTTTCAGCACACCGCCCTCGTTGACGAGTATTGCATTTTGCTCTTTCAATGCTTTCTCAACGAGCGCACGACCGATCGTGATGTTCGTGTCTCCGAGGTCCTGGTTCGCGTAGCGCTTTCCATTGAGCTCGATGTTTACCAGCATATCCAGTTGCTGCTTGGTGTGTTGCTCGCGTAGTTGTGCCAACTCTGTGTCCTTTGCGGTTTGCACCTCGATGATCTGCTTTTGCAGGTTCTCGATTTGCTTAACGAGTTTGGCTGTCTCTTCGCTTTGTGCGCCTTTGCCTGCTTTGCTCTCTAGTTCAGCCATCTTCGCTGCGAGGCGATTCTCCAGGATGTCAATCTTCTTGTAGGTTGATTGCTCTCCTTGCATCTCGTTGACAATGCCGTATTTCTCTGCGAGAATAGCGAACTTTTCGTCAGCTGCCTTGAGGATGATTGGCTTGTAGTGATTGAGCAGGTCTCTGTTGTTTTTCGCTCCATCGAGCGACATGAGGGCCGTGTCCATTGCGTTTGCAAAGTCATCGCTGACGTGTTGGTTTGCCAACTCCGAGTTTGAGAGCAAGTCCACTAGTCCTTGGTCATTTTGCATGCCAGTTTTGGCAGCCAGTGTGTTGAGAAAATCTCCTAAATTCATAATCTTGATTATTTATTGTTATTTGTCTGTTGCTTTCAATTGCTTTTGCAGGTTTGCGATCACACCCTCTGCTTCGTCTAGGGATGTCTGCAACGTATTCACTTTCTCCTGGAGTTCTGCGTTTGCGGCTTTCAGTTTCGCCACCTTATTGGTTTCCTTGTTGTATAGGTTCTTTGCTTCTTCGTATGCAGCGCGTGCTTCTTCGAGTTCTTTGGTAGATGCCTGTGGTTTCTCTTCCGCTTGTGGGAATACGGCTAGCACCTCCTCCTCTGTTGGTATCTCTATCTTCGCTCCCTGGCTTAGATAAAAATCACGCAGGGTCGCCATAAGGATGTGCGACTTTGTCTCTCCTGCGAGTGTTACTTTGATGTACTTGTTTGCCATAGTATTTTATCTTATAAAACTGCTACAAAATTACAACCGATTTCGAATACCTCCAAATTATTCCGATAATTTGTTGGGTGTAGATATAACTTTTTTGCGGAATAGCATTTTTTTGCTGAAAAATTGCATTTTTTTACCGAAAAATTTGCATAGTCCGTTTCTTTGTTGTATCTTTGCACCGGATTTATCCGCCAGCCGTCTTAAGTGAAGCGCGGAGGCTATATGCCCTGTGACGGAAGTAGACCACCGTGAGATTCGGAGGGGAGCGGAATAAGAGGATTCTATAGGAAACCTCTTATTTTTTGTTTGTACTTACCGCTTTTGATATCCTTGGCATATATATCCTTTGTTTTGCCATTCTTGTTTATCAACTTAAGATTCCCCACCTTGTGTTTATTTCTAATAAGGTAATCAATAGCATCGCATAATTCTGAATATCCCATATTCTCTATCTTAAGTGCTATATTTTCTCCTTGCTTGAATCCCTTTAATAGCAGATGCGCAACCGTTGAGGGCTTTGCGCTCTCGGAATATTTAAATTCTACAATTGTATATTCGCCAAACATTTTCGCTATTGCATCTGCACCGCTATCGTCATCATTCTCTGCTAAAAATGCGACATCGCTGCCACTCTTATTTATGTCTTTAGCCATTGCCAATGTTGATTCCCAAGAATCAGATTTCTTTCCTTTGTGGTCTGGATGTACAACCGTCTTTGCTTCGCCTACAGAGAATTGTAAGTTGAATGCGTCATCGTTAATTATCTCTTCAAATAGTTTTTGTCTTTCCCTACGTGTATGTAATTGCTCTAATTTCTCTATGATTTGTGGGGCATAAGGTAAAACAGATGAGTATAATACATTTTTCGCAGGTGCTGGTAACGGCTTTGTTGCTTCTGTTACTTTTTGTTGGATACGCAATCTATCACGTATCTGCTTTGGCACCACCGCGTCCGATACTGGTATCAATTGGTGACGGCAGTTCCAGCCACCGCAGTTGCACTGGAAGTTCTCCGGTGTAGTCCCCTCTATCATTCCGTATGGTAGATTGGTCTTCTTATAGATAGGCACCTCTACTACCTCTCCGTCTGGCATTGTTATCTTCCCCTGGAGAATAGTCGGTATTTCCGATTTATGTATCCACTTCTTCTTTGTCAGCACCTCGCAGAATTCGCGGGTGGTTTCTATGTTGCTACCTGTGTACATAAACCACTCCAGTCCCAGGTCTTTGGTCATCATTTGGTTGTTCTGACCGGTGTATTGCGACAGAGCCGTGGTGGCATAGGTGGTTGCGTATCGTGCAAATGCTCCCTGCCCCCCCTCCTTACCCATGAGGTGATCGCGCAGCTCTTGCTGCAGGTCCGCCCATTTGGCACCAGAGGTCACACCGCGTAGAAGAATGTCGTTGAGTTTATCCGTCACGTTCGCTTTCAAGCCGTCTCCCATCAGCGCTTCGATGGTATTGTTGACGGCTATCTGCTTCATCATCTCGTTTCGTTTCTTTGCGCTCTCTCCCAGTGTCTTGTGAAAGTTTTCAGCGAAGTATGCGTTCTGTTGCTTCTGTAGGATGTCGAAGTACTTTACAAACTTGCCGATACCAGCCACCCACTCCTTATCTTTGGAGAGGGCAGCCAGTTTCGCCTTTATTTGGTTCAGTCGCTTGAGGTTGGTGATTGTCTGCTTAACCCTACCGAATATATCCGTCTCCAGGTCTTTGGATAGTGTTATAACCTCCTCGTATATCTTCTTCTGTTCCGCGTTCGCAATACTATCGAAGCCGTCAGCAGCTTTGTCCAGTGTTTTTATGACATCCTTTATTCCAGCCATTATTCTTCGTCTTGTTGTTCTTCCTCAATGTTGTTTACTACTTTGTCCTTTTGTTCCTTTGGATCGTCTTCATCCAGACCACCGAAGTCCATTTGCTTTGCGGCTTTCTCCTCTGCTTTCTTCTCTGCATCGCCACGCACCTCCTCCGCGTATTTCTCCAGAACTTTCATCTTCTGCTTAAGGTCTTTCTTGCAGAACTCTTTGTCCTCGAAGATTGCCCTACGCACAAACGCGTGGATGTTGCAGGAGATGATGTATGCAGTTTCGGTTATGCCTCCGTTCTGGAGCATTGTCATCTTGTTCTCCTCTTTCACACCGAATAGTGGGTCAAGGTCGAAGACTGTCTCCAGGCGCTCTGCCACATCGGGTGAGGTGTTGAATTGCATCTTCGCGTAGTTGGTCTCCAGCACACGCAAGGTCTCTGGGTTTGCTTCCGCCTGGCGAGCACCTTGCAGCTCTTGCATGAGGATGGTAGTGTTGGCGATGTCGAACTTGGTAGGCACGTTCACGTGTGGGAGCATTGCTCTGCGCTTCTCATCGCTTGGTACGATCGTGCGATATCGGTACTCGTTGATGAAGTAGTACACATTGTCCAGGTTTCGTACCAAGTCTTCTGCAATCGAGTTCACGAAGTTGTTCAATTCGTTTGCATCGTAGGCCTTTGCCACACCGCTTTGGTCTATTGGTGTCTCTGCGAGGAACTCCATGTTCACGGCTGCCAGCGCGTCTTTGATGTGGTTACGCACGCGGGTGTCCTGGAGTTGTGCGATCTGGGTGTCTTTCTGAATATACCCGATTGGAGGTGTAGGCACTTGCAATTCGCCAGCGCGAGCTGCGTCTATGAGGTGTATGCCGTAAGGAGAGGTGTTCAGCACGCGTCCTGTGCCGTTACAATGCGAGCAAGTCACTTGTTTGCCGTCTTCCCCTTTCACGTGGCCTGTGCCCTTACAAGCCGTACATTCGGTATTGGTGTACGCGTATTTCTCCGAGTGGATGTGTTGGATGATTTCCGCCTGGAGGTCGCTATACTCGCGAGCTGCTTCGTCTAGGTCTGGTACCATACCAGCAAGGCGCGATTCGTATATCGTGTCGTTGTTCTTGCGTGCGTAGTAGAGACCGCCTACTTTCCATGCAGGCAAGCGGTCGCAGTTATGGTGGAAGATTTGCTTCTGGTCGAACTTATCCGTACCTACTTGCTCATACTTGAGAAACTCATTCTTGGTGAGGATGTAGTATATTGCTCCGTTGGTGTTCATCCTACGGCCCTTGCCATTCTTGGTCTCCACGTAGTAGGTAGTGGTGTCCTTGCTCTTCAGCACGATGTATTCGTCTTCCACGTACTCTACGATTTGCTCACAACCGAAGAACCTTGCGACTGGCTTGCAGTATTCGCTTTTGCTTTGCGGTAGTTTCTCCATGATCACAGCCACGATGCCGTTCGCGTCAATCAGCGAGCGCTTGAGCAGTTCTGCGAATGCCCAGTTGGTTATGCTTGTGAATTGTGGGTAGTTCTGCTCGCAGTAGCGCTCCAGGGTCTCGTTTTCTGCTACCACCGATGGTATCGCTTCTGGATCGTATGCGATGTTCCAGTCTTGCGCCCTACGTATCTTCTCCAGCGAGTGGATGACCTTGCTGATTGCCTGTTTTGTCTTTGGCACGTAGATTGTCTTGCGGTAGTTCTTTATCTCCTCTGGTTCGCTTGGTCTACGCGACATGATTTTCTCACTTGGCATTTCGCCATTCGCATGCACACTCAGTTGTTTGGCGAGCGCCATACACTCCCCTTTGTTGGGATAGTTGCCGGTCAAGAGGGCAACTATATCTTTCTCTTCGGTTATCTTCATATGCTTAATAATTTGAATTACGTTGTGTTACGTTGGTTGTTACCTTGAATGTTGCTCTCATCAGTTTGATTCCGCAGTCCGAGTAGGTGCAGTTGTCATGGTCTATCTCGTAGCTTCCAGACTTAGTTACCCTCTCTCTATTGATGTATACCTCATCGCAGGAGAGGGCCATCAGTATCTTCTCATGCCATTCCATGGGGATGTAGTCAGTTTCTCCATCGTACTCCTTTGTTATGTTTGCGAAGAGCACTACTTGCTCGCCATTGCGCTTGGTGTATACTTTGTCTTCCTGTTTGAATTGTGGAGAGTGCAGGTTGATTGGCACTAGTTGTTGCACATATCCTATTCCGTCAAAAGGGAAACCGAATGCAGGTTCTTTGCATGAATATTTCACAACCGCATATTGTGCATCACTTTCTTTTACTAGCAGATTGCTATAAAGATCTTCGATATTCCCATCTTCGTCTTTTCCTACTACATGCAATCGATAGCAGTCTCGTGGTGCTATGCCTGGGTTATAAATAGTAATGCAGTTTCCGTCTATGATTGCTGCATTTTCCTTGATTATTATACTTCCATCTGGAGTTACAAAATCTACTTTTTGTAACTCTATTTCGCTATAAAATTTGGTTACATCTCCAGTAGGAACGGCAATCTCCGAGTCGCCAAACTCGATAATAGCGTTATTGAATTGAATGAATTGGTTTTCTAACATATCATTTCGCTTTTGGTGTTAACTTAAACTCTGCTTCGCTGGTGTTGAAGTCGTATGTAAACTCTTTGATCCAGCACTCTTCTCCATCCACGACTACTAGGCCGTATGGGTTCTGCTTTATCGCCTGGTATTGCTCCAGGCTGATAGGGTAAGTTAGCGCTACCTCCTCGGCCTTGAACACGCGCGGGATCACGATTTCTCCATATTGCTCCTGGAGCGGCATATCCTCCGACTGACCAGGTATACTATTCATCAAGTCGGGAGTAACAAACACTCCGTTACGCGATTCCTCCGTCTCTACTATCGCCTTGTAGTTAATTGTGCCCTTTGTCAGTTTGAATGGCTTCAATCCGTTGAGGCAGAACAACCTGTTTATCCATCGTACTGCGTTCCTAGTTGGTGATATCAGTGTGTTGTATGCTTCGTGAATGTTAGCGATTGTATCATTCCATTGTTGTGGTGTGTCACGTACAATAGCATATCCGTTCTCGTTTGATAGCAGTCCAAAGATGAATATATTCTCGTCATACTTAAACTCTTCGTCTTTCTCCGTAGTCATTGCTGCTCTTCGTGTCTCCTCAATTGCATAGTTGTCTGCTATAAACTCGCAGAGCGCACTCTTCTGATTGCTGAATGATTTGGTGGTAGTTGTGAATGTACGCTCCCCATGCAGACTATCAATAGACGAGATATCATCGGCTGTAGCATACTTTTTATAGCCGATATTCAGCTCCGAGATGACCTTATCGGTGTCTATCTTTCGCGTCAGTTCTGCTGGTTCGTTTATCTCTAGCAGTCTTTTGTTTTGGTAGAACCAGTCCCACTTCTCCACGCGCAAGCATGTGGTATTGTCTTCCTGGCTGAACCCCCAACCGATGCAGTCTATTGCATTCAGCGATTCTATCATCTCTTTGAACGACAACGGCATGTTTCGCTCATTGTTTTCGTCTGTGTATAAGCCGCGTATCTTGTAACCATTGGTTATTGCTTTCAGCGCCCCATCGCCTATTGCGCTCTGCTTGTGCACCACCGAATCCGTACGGCCGTACAGGTTCGATTTGACGCTCAGTGCGTTGTCTGATATTGATTCTGCGATGGTATTGAGCGCTTCATACACCATGATTAGCGGTGCGCTCACTTTGTCTTCGGCTTTTGAGTTGAGTGTTACCTCGATATACGACCCCTCTTTGATAGTAAGGTCTAACTTAGATGGGTTATTATATCCTTTATCGCCTTTGGCATTCACATTCTTATTCACTATCTCCAATCCTACGAAGATGCTAGCTGTTTCTCGTTTCTTGATGGTGTATGTACCCTCAAGAGTTAGTTGCTGGGGAGTTGTATAGTTTTCGTTTGTAATGATTATTGGAGACATCGATGGCTCTTGGCGCATGTATCCGTTAATTTTCACAACGGGTACCACCTCTAATTGTGGTGTATCAGTCAAGTTCTCAAATGGGTAGTTATCCTGTGCTGGTCCTTCTGGGAACCTAATTGACATATCCAGCGAAACCTTAATGATAATATCCGAATCTTCGTCTATATCCGATCCATTGTTGGTTGTGCAGAACGGCTCAGCATATCCAGCCACCGTACTATCCTCTATCGCTGCGATGTGGAATGTAGGGTTCATTGTACCGAAATCTTGCTTTGCGTTATTATCCAGGCATATATTCAGCCAGGCATTTACAAAGTCATCGGGCAGCGCCAATTGATTGCCAGTGTTTGGAGAATATCTATAGATTGTTGTTTTTACTTGATTCTGCATATTGACATAGCGAATCGTCTTGTAGGGTATTGGCAGGTCCAACCAGTTAGGCGCATGCGCTATCTCATTGCCGTCTATAGTTATTTGGCTATTGAGGTCCACAGGCACCTCTACGCGATTGTTGAATGTGGTTTTTATGCCCACCTCACCCACGTTCACCTCTACCGATCGGTATGCACCATTTTTCTCATTGTAGGTTGCCAAGTCTAGCACCCCGCTATATAGCACGTCATTGTTTGCCGTCTCTACCTTGTAGGTGAGTTCCGTGTCAATGTCGGTGTTGTATGCCTGTGTGATGATGTTGGCTGCTTCTCCGTAGAATTCCAATGTGCCAACGGAGACCTCCACAGACATGCCGTGGTAGTCTCCGCGTTTCATTGTGGTCTTCAGTTGATCAAATCCGATAGGTTCGTCTACGACCACTCCGTTGAGTGTATGTTTCAAACTCTTTAACTCCATGATCCGCTATATTTGTGGTTGAGATATGTTCTTCTATTGCCGTTATCGCTTATGGTCACTCCTCTGCGATCCACGTTCACACTCACGGCTTTTTGTTGTGGTATGTTCGAAGCTACGGCCTTCCCCAGTCTATCGTAGTCGATGTTGATTGTCTGCAACATCATGTCGTTTGGCAGTGCTGGTACACCGAACTTGCTCCAGGCGTCCATGTCTCCCAGGTAGTGGTTTGGAACGATACTTGCGCCCTCTGGCACGTACATCACCTCTGGTCCTTTCTCTCCCACCAGCGCGTATTCGCCTTTACCGCCTTTACGACCTTTCGCATATTGTGCGAGCGGTTTGGATGCGATGATTCCTATCTGTGCAGCACCCATCGCTCCGGCTATTACCGAAGCAGCGATACCCCATGGTGTAGCACCTAATTGAGCGAGTGTAGTTACGATTGCCGATGCCGTATTGATTGCTGCGTTGATGAGCGCTTGTGCTTTCGCATATTTGGCTTGCTTAAGTTCCAGCGCTGCTTTCTTGTCAGCCAGTTCCTTTTCGCTGATATACTTTTTATTGGCATTCTCTTTTGCCTCCTGGGCATCGGTGGTGTACATCTCATCCAGCGCGTCCATCTCTGCCTGGATGTTGTTATTGATTGCTTCGAATGCCAAGTCACTTACTTGCTGCATATATCCGAGGGCAGTCTCAAAACCCTCTGCAATAGTTTGCAGTTTCTCTTGCTGATAGGCGACCTCTGAATCGGTGGTTGCCTTAAATATCTCCCACTCCTGGTTCTTGTATTCCTGGTAGGTGATCAAGCCAGCATCGTATTGAGCTTTGAGTTGGTCTTGTTGCTCCGCATACAATGCTTGCTCAGCATCGAACCTATCCTTGAGCGCTTGTAGTTTACCACCGCCTTGCGCTTGCTCCACATCCCTCTCTGCTTTCTCTACATTGCGTTGCAGTTCATCAAGGTATTGTGCGTCTATATCGATTGCTTTCTGTGCTCCCTCTTTGCGAATTTCTTCCAGGTCTGCTTGCATTTGTAACTCAATCTGCTTGACCTTTGCTGCTTTCACTTCTTCGCTATCGGTTGAGCGATTGATTGCTTCAATCTCGTGCTTCGCGTTCTCCTCTATCTGGTTTGCTCTCTCGTTGTAGTAGTTCTCCCATGCTGCCTTTTGATACTCTACACTCTCATTGCCTTTGAGCGCGTTGGTGGCTGCTTCTGCTTCCATGAGCGCTATCTCTGTCTTGCGCTTTGCATTCTCATTGAGACGTTGCACCTCTTGCTCATCGATGCCACGAAGTGTATTGTTAAGTTCCAATCGTATTGCCTCCACTTGTGCCGCGTACTCCTTTTCGCTGAGTACATTCTTATCCAGCGCGTCAATCTTCGCTTGTGCTTCTGCTTCGGCTATCTTTTTGGTCAATGCGATTTGTTTCTCGTAGTCAGCTTCTGTACCGCTTGCTTGGGACATAGCCGTCAGCAGGTTTTTCTGCTCTTGTATAGCCGTTTCTTGCGCTTGTAGGGCATATTTACGTTGTACATCTGCTATCTCCTTTGCTTGTTTCTTAAGGAGTGCTTTGCGAAGTGCTATTTCTTCCTCGCTATTGCCCTGTACCGCCTTGAGTTGCTCTCTATAGTTGACTTTGATTTGTGCGATCTCTTTGGCAGCACCCTCGCGCATGAGGTCTATGTTCGCTTGTTCAGCATCCAAGCGCATCTGTTTTCGTGCTTGCTCTAGTGCTTTCGCTGCTTCTTGTTGTGCTTCCCATGCGTCTTGTTGCTCTGTAGAGAGGTCTATATTTTTTTGCCTCGCTTCCGCAAGTTGTTGCTCTACCTCCGTGAGTTCTTCCTGCGCTTTTTTCTGCTTGCGGCTACCCTTACGGAATGCTTCCGCCTCGCGTTCCTTCGCTTCAACCATTATTTCGAGTTGAGCTATCTCCTCATCGTTTTTCTTTATCTCATCCTCGTTATACTTGGCAATCGCGTCATGTTTCTCTTTCGCGTGTCGCAAGGATATTTGAGCCATCTCTACCTCACTCGCGTTCCTGGCTTCTGCTTTGCGCAGTTCTTCTTCCTGGGCATCGCTCTGCTTACGTAGGAGTTCTTGTTGCTGTTGAGCACGTGTGGCCTGGCCGACCGCGTTCTCACGTTGTATGTTCTCGAGTTCCTTGCTGGCTTCGCGGAATTGCTTCATTGCCTGGCCCCTATCGGAGAATGCTTCCCATAACTTGTAAACACCAAACGCAAGACCCGCTACTGCTGCAACCGCTACAGCGATTATGCCTATCAACCAACCGAGAGGACTGGCCGCTATTGCAGTATTGAGACCTATCTGCGCTTTTGTTGCCAGTTTTGTGACGATGGTCTGTGCACCTGTCGCAGCCGTACTCGCAGCCGTTGCTACTGCTACTTTTGCTTCTGCTCGCTCTCGCAGTTTTGCAGCTGCCGTTTGTGCTACTACCGACACTACACTATCCTTGTTGATGGTGTTTGCTATCTGTTGTACACCAGACACAACCGACATGGCCGCTTGTACTCGGTAGAACGCTTCCTGGAGCGCTTCCAAGTCACTACCAAACACTTCTGCAGCAGATGTTGCCACGTAGAAAGCACCCGATAATCCGTCAGCCACTCCCATTGCCGTGTCCAGGCCTATCGTGTCACTTGAGAGCACTCTGATTCGCGCCTGGGTGTCTCCGATCTGGTCTTCCAGTTTACCAGCCGCTACTGCCAAGTCCATAAATGCCTTGGTTCCAAACTCTCCTGCATCCTCCATGCGTTGCAGTTCCTCGCGCATTGCACGCAGTTGTTGAACCATCCTACCGCTTTGTCCCTGCAAGGTCTTATAGGCCTTTACTTGTTTCTCCAATTCCTTGATGCTGGCCTTGGTTGCTTTCGCTTGCTCTTTCAGTGCTTCCTTTTCCTCGCGATAGTAGCGCTGATTCTCTGCTAGTGCCTTTTGTTGCCTTTCGCGAATAGCAACCGTTTGCCTAATCGTTTCCGCGTCTGCTTTCTCCTGGTCCGAGAGATCGCGTGCCGCTTTCTCCTGCTGCTTCATTTTATCGGTAAGGGCCTGGAGCTGCTTTTGTGCCGCATCCAGGTCCGCCTCCGTGGTTATCTTGATGATGATGTTATCTGCCATGTCCCCTTTGTTTTATCTGTTCTAATCTCTCCTTTGCTTCCTTTGCTTCCCTCTCTGCTTTCTCTATGGTGCGATTCAGTTTCGCCATAAACTCGAGGAACGTCATGTGGTCCAGGTTCGCCAGGTTGCCCTCGCTGACGATGTCCTTCCACTTTTCGAATTCGTCTATTTTTTCTCCGATGATGCTAAGCGGAGACACTCCAAATGTATCTTTTTCACTTCCTGGAGCATTTCCGAATAGGTGTCTAAATCGGTATTGGCACTCTGTGAGAACGGCATTAACTCCAGCAACGGCTTCTGCATAAAAAAATCGTGCACCCCCTTATCCTTTCTCCACTTGGCGATTTTCTTCTCTGCGTATGCTGGCTCATATACCGCTGGGTTCTCGCTCTTGTCGAAGTACACAATGCTTGCGAGCTTGTACATGAGGTCCGTCTCAGCCACCAGGGTCAGTCTCTGCTTGAGCACCTCGTTGAGTTTTTGGATCTTGAAGATGTCAATCTTTTGCTCATGGAGCAGTTTGTCGATGGTGTCTGCATATCGAACCAGGAAGTTACGATCGCAGCGCATTTGCACCTCGTTGTACGTGTGCATTGCCATCAGTCCGCGCTCGTATGGTAGGTTGGTGATGTCTGCGAAGCGATAGTACTTTGTGCCACCGCATGTGAACGCGTACTCGATTCGGTATTTCTCTTTTTGCTCCTTGCGCTTATCCATCTCTATGCGCCAGGTCTCCATCAGTTCTTTAATAAGTCCCATATCTCTTGTATTTTGGTTGTTAGATTGTCTTTATTGCCGCTTGCAACGATGCACCCGCCTTTTCCAGCAAGTTTCCACGCGTTCTTCTTCTCCCATATGGTGAGTGTGTACACGTGGTTGTTGATGTTTGCCGTGTATATCCTGGGTGTGCCATTGCACGGACACCCGCGCCTGGAGTACACGAAGCCGAGGTTGATTGCTTGGTCTATCATTCTCCCATGTGGCATATTGCAGCCGTTACAAGTGTGTTTAGTCCTATTACGCAGAGCATGTCTGCCAGTACCCACCACGACCAGCCGAAGAGTATCGGGTCGAGGACGATGGTGTATATCCCTCCCATGCAGATGAGGCACTCGAATAGTGGTTTTCGCAGTTTAGATAGGCGCGCCTTATCCAGTATTCCGCCTATCCATTCCGCAGGCCTATGTAATAGCATACCCTCCCACGCGCAAACGTGGAGGGCCGTGCAGATTAGTGAGATGATGATGATTCGTGTGATCATAATTACCAGAAGTTTCCTCGTATGTATTTTTGTGGTATTTGGTCGATGGTCTTCATCATGCCATCGAGTGCTTTGGCTGCGAGCTTTGCTTTTGTTGCACCTCGTAGGTCTCCGCGCTCCACGCGTTGTTTCGCTTTCTCTACCATTTGGTATGCTTTGCCGATTGTGGCATCAATCTCATGTGCCAACGATTCGAGCATTCTGTCTTCTTTTGTTGCTGCCATACCCTAATAATTTTGTTGCAGTTCTTTGTAGAACCGGTGGAAATAGTAGCGCACGTTATCGAGGAAGTCCGCCTGCTGCGCTACGTTATCGCGGGAGGCCTTCACTGGTTTATTCTCATCGTCCGCCAGTACGTTTTCAAAGTCGAATATTGCCGGTTTGCATTTCTCTGCGTCAAACACTATGTCGTATTGCTCGAATAGCGAGTTGATGAAGTATCGGCTATCGGCCAGTCGTGGGTTGCTTCCGCTATACTGCATCTGCGAGCGCGATAGGTTGAAGTGGTGCTTTATCACATCGTAGTTGTTCAGCAACGACATTGTGGTCGCGTTGCGCCCCGCTACATCGCCTGTGACGAGCCAAAAGGCTCCAGGGTATTTCTTCTCTATCTCCTGGCACACCATGCGTGTAGTCGCGTTTTCTATGCGTATGCACTCTATGCCGCGTGCCTGGCCGTTGATATGCTGGAAGAGTGTACATGTCATCGGGTTTCGGTTGAAGTCCCAGGACATCACGAGTGGGTGCTCTGGGTCGTATTCTACCTTTCCGGTGTGCTTGGTCCTGTCGAAAGCAAAGAGCCACAGCTTCTCGTTGATCGCTTGCGGGTTCTGCTGATATTGCGTCTCGAAGACAAATCGGTTTGCCTTTTGTATCTTGTGCAGTTCCTCTACCGTATGCTTGAATGGCCAAAGTGCCACCTCGTTTCCCTCGCTATCAACTGAGAGAGCAGGCAAGGATAGCACTTCCCATTCGCCTGGCTCAAGGTCTTGCAGGTATCCACACAAATCCTCTCTGTGTAGTCTCTGCATAATGATGATTATTGGTGTTTTGCGGCTATTTGTACGGCTTCGTATGGTGTTCTCGAAGCGGTCGTTGACTTTTGCGCGTTGAACGGCTGATAGTGCATCCTCTGGCTTGAGAGGGTCGTCTATGATGATTGCCCCGCCCCACTTGTAGTGGTTGTTTCCATCTTGGAAAGAACCAGGCATATCGTCATCTTTTATCTCCTCTACTAGACCCGCACCGAAACCAGTTACCTGGCCCGCGCTTGATGTCGCATATACACCACCACCGCAGGTTGTGTACCACTTCTGCTTTGATTTTGAGTCTTTCTTGATCTCTACCCAAGGGAATAAATCGTGGTACCATTCCTCTGCCACCATATCTTTGACGCGTTCTGAGTTATCCAGCGCAAGGTTCGAGGAATACGATAGGTGGATGTACTTGCTCATAGGATTGATTGCAAGACCTTTCGCAATAAAGTCCTTTACCACCATCTCTGTCTTCGTGTATCGAGGTGCTACGTTTATCATCAGCCGTGTGCACTTGCCTGCGAACACTTCGTCCAGTTTGTCTGCTATCAGTTTGTGGTGATCGCCTACAATGAATTGCCGATTCTCATGCATACGAAAGAAGTACCGCGTTGCGAACAACGTGTCCGTCAGTATCTTTGCTCGTATGATGTCGGCCTGGGTCATTGTGAATTATTACATAAATTGCTTAAACACTCCAGCAAGCCCTCTCCAAACGGATGTCTTCACTTTTTCCACCGCTCTATCTTTATTGTTCGCAGTTGCAGTGCTTCCTTTGTATGTCTCTTGCGCCACCAATCGTTTTTTGCTTCCTTTGATGAGGGTAGCGGTTACCTTTGTACCATCATTCTCGAAGCGGATGTAGATTCCCGAGCGATACATCGTATCTTTTACATCCTTTACACCCACTGGTAGGGTCTTTACCTCTCGTACCATGTTTGCAAGAAGTATGTCCAATACTGCATTATCCATGTTATATCTCCTCATCTAATTTTTTAAGCAGCGCAGCCGCTTCTGCTGGACTGATCTGCTGGTTAATATCTTTTCCGTTAGTTGTTATGTCGGTGTTTTGTTTATTCTTCCACACCTCTCCTTTGAGGTTGGTCAGCGCGAAGATTGTCGCAGCCACGTTTGGTTCGGCTCTCTTGGTCGTTACGATTTTCTTTGCCAGGATCATCTCGCCAGTTTCAGTAGTGATAAATTCTTTTCGTGTATCTTCGCTCTTTGCTCCACGAAGGTTATCATCATTAAGAGAACCATCATCGTGAAGAAGCTGAGCGTGTCGGATAGTAATCTTATCACCTTTCACCATATTGTCAGGCATATTCAAACGCACGAAGCCTGACATATTTGTCCCGAAATCTGCGATATAACGACCATCTCCGATGTAATCTATACATACAGGTTCAAATGTTTTATATGCGGTTACAGGCGGAATTGTGGATGGTTTCAGCTGACCGAGAGTTTCTGTGAAGAGTTTTACGGGTTTATCAGCAACAAAAGTGGAATTAGCATCATATGTTTCACCATCAAAAAG
>ERZ808027.14-NODE-14-length-17945-cov-3.008507_pt1 | contig 17945 bp, 28 predicted proteins | sample MGYA00380183_ERZ808027 | MGnify/ENA primary metagenome ERZ808027 (study PRJEB31490, sample SAMN06133374) | cow dung metagenome | isolation source: H7 | host: cow | place: China: Chengdu | collected 2015-05 ...
ATCACTCCTATCCATTTTACCTATAACAGTATAAGTTTGACCTTTTTTAATACTTATATTTTGAGTAAAAAGGTTTATATCATCACCAGTTCCTTGAACCCAATTATCATTATTAACACTATTCGCCAACGTCTGACCCTTCAAAATTGCACGTTTAACGGGTTTTTCTGCTGTGTTATATAATGTGTTATATCTTGAGGATAAAGTATATAAAACGTATTCAAAATCACCTCCACTAATTCCACCATTTTCAATTAAATTTTTGAGTAATTCTTCATATCGAGATAAATATCCAGGAACATCTGATAAATCCGTTTCACCGACTGCAATTTTATATAAGAGTTTTTCACCTCGACTCATGGGAGCTGGAAGGTTAGAAATATCATAACGATCCAGCATCGCCATTAAGTATTTTTCATTTCGAGATAAGGGTTCAAAATCAGGTGTTTCTCCTGTAATTAAACAGTTCCATAATTTTTCGATTCGTGATAGAGGGACTGGTAAATCGGTCACATCCATCGAACAAATTGCATATATAAATTTCTCTAATCTTGAATCTGACATTTAATCACGTCCTTTTCTTAAAGTTTAATTTTTCCTTCTTCCATCATTTCATCGATGGCGTATTCAAAAGATAATCCGTTTCGCATTAAGTATTCAACATCGTCTTTGACCCAATTATCTTTTAATTGTTTTGAAATATCATGGCAATTCCAATCAGTATAATATCCTGCTTTTAAATTTTCTCGACAGTATTCATATGAATATTTTTCTGGTTCTTTTTTCGTTTCTTTTTCGATTGTTTTTCTCTCCTCTCCTAAAATAACCATCCCAGCCGCACATAAAACGATAGTAGTTAACCACATCATAATAATCCTCTCCCTTTAATTTTATTTTTTAATTTGTGAATCATCATTAATAAACTTCGTGGTGTTGCGTCCGTATAGTCGTAATAAATGCATCGCTTTGGACACATTTTCGACCGTCGAATATCTAAGATTGAATCCACTTGGTGTTTCGCTATTGACATAGTCGATAAACTCTTCATAATGATAAGAAGCTTTAAATTCATCTGGATAATCCTTCGCGAGTTCTAATAAATCTTTTCCAATCGAATCATACTGCCAGTCTTCAATTAAATTATCATTAAATTTGTAGTAAATACAACTATGTAACAGGATTTGATTTTCTCGTCGATTGATTAAATCAAGAATCTCTTGATCCATGATCACGTCCCCTTTCCAAAAGAATACCAATTCATAAATATCAATCTCCTTTATTCTCTATTTTCATCTTTAGCTTTTTGGATGTGCTCATTATAGTATTCTAAATAATCTTCTTCCTCTTCGTCTTCGAAATGACAAAGATCGAATAAGTATTTTAGATACTCGAATCGACAATCTTGTTTATGATAAAACTGACAGCTATCACAATCGTGATGTTGACAATACATTCTGATTGCTTTATTTACATCCGCAACAAGTTCTCTTTCTGATTTTAATTTTCTTCTACATGGCATATTTATTCCTCCTTTAAATATCCAAAAGAAAAAGAGACAGCGTTTACTATCTCTTAATCAAAGAAATCTTCGTCCCATTTATCTTCGTAGTAATCGTAATGTTCTTCATTTGGAACAATTTTATAAGCTTGATAACCGCTTCCTCCAGAATAAATGGTGCAAAGTAATTCTCCGTTTGCTCCTTTAACTTTAGTCACAGTTTCCATTCCATAATAATTTTGATTCCAATTTCTTTCCATTATGAACATCCCCTTTATAAGATTTAGTTTTCTTTCATAATAGACTTTGTAATTCTCGCGTGGTTCTTTTTCTTATTCACTTGTTTGTATTTTTTATTCTCTTTGGCCTCTTTATCTTTTTTACGCATTTGTCATCACCTAACATTTGAAATATACTCGTGGAATTCCGTATTCTAGACAACATTCATGTTCGATTCGACAACCCCGGGCTGTTTCCCAATCTCCAACAAAAATGCATACATCGGCTGTTGATAAGCGTTCCAATGCTTTTCCTAAGAACCATAGTGGCACGGCATCTTCAGGATAAAATTGCCAATAAGAAACGATAAATTCGAGTTCATCCCCAGGTGCTAATCCGATGACATTTTTTGCGTATCGAATCGCCTCCTCTCTTGTTTTTAAAATTTCCTCTTCAGATAATCCATTCATTTTTTGACTAATAAATACTCTCATAATCAGTTTCCCCTTTCGATTTTTAATTTAGAATATCAATCTTCAATTAATACAATTTGACCCGTTTGCATAGAAGCTTGTACATCGATGACGCGTTGGTTTGAACTTCCTCGATGTTTCAATCGTAAATCTTTTTGTTTAAAGATGAACGGCCCATCCACTAACGTATCGATATGACATAAGATAACCATTTTCTTTTCATCCGCCATGATTTCTTCGTAAGTATATCCGCTCCAAACATGAATCGGTTTTCGAACTTCACGTTTGATTCGGATGACGAGATCTAAGATGCGATCTAAATCTTGCTGAAACACTTCACCTCCTAATAAACAGACACCCGTAACATGTGGATTTTTTGCATAAGAGATAAATAAGTCTTCTGCTTTTTTGTCGAATGGTTGCCCATAATCAAAGTCCCAAGCCTCTTGATTGAAGCATCCGGGACAATGGAACTTACAGCCACTAAAGAAGATAGTCGCCGTAATTCCGTCCCAGTTACTTGTGTCATATTTCATCATTTTTGTATAGTTCATAATACCCTCTCCTTATAAATGCTTCACACGATTTAAAATATCCAATTTACGTCCTTTCGTCCAAGTGGTCTCTCCTAAATAGCCGCAGGTTCTTCGAACGACACTTAATTTAGTTTGGTCTCGATTACCGCAAACCGGACAAACCCAATCTAAGGTTTCTGGATCATTATCCATCACACCTGAATATTTACAAACCCCACAGACATCACTTTCGAAATTAATCTCTGCATAGATGATGGTTTCATACATGTGTTCGTATAGTTTTAAGATCGCTTCAACGTTGTCTGCCATTGGATTGGTTTCAACGTAGCTAACAGCGCCTCCTGTTGAATAGCGTTGTAGTTTAGATTCGATATTTAATTTTTCAAACGCATCAATCTCCTCACGAATATCAATATGATAAGAGTTCGTAATCCATCCTTTATCTGTAATATCTTCAATTTCTCCAAATCGTTTTTTCAATTTATCACTAAACCAGCCTGTTGTTGATTCTTGTGGTGTTCCGTAGAGTGCAAATCGTAGATGCGGTTGATTAATTTTATAGTTACCTAACGTGTCTCTCATGACTCGCATAATTTTCTCAGCTAATTCAAATCCTTCTTTCGTTGTGTGCGATTGTCCAGTTAAGTATTTAACCGTTTCATATAAACCAGAATATCCAATCGTTACCGTGAATCCTCGTTCATCAATCGCTTTTAAAATATCATCATCCGGATTCAATCGTGCAATAGCTCCATGTTGCCATAAGATTGGTGCAATACTTGCTTTCACCCCTCGTAATTTTTCGTATCGTAATTCACAAACTTGACGTGCTAATTCTAATTTTTCACCTAATAAAGTCCAGAATTTATCTAAATCGCCTCCTGATTCTAAAGCGGCATATGGTAAGTTGACTGAACAAACTCCTAAATTTCCTCGTCCATAGAAGATGGGTTCATTGTTTTCATTTTTGAAGACACTTAAGAAAGCTCGACATCCCATTGGTGGGAACGCATATCCATGAAGTTCTTTCATTTTCTTAACGGAAATCACATCAGGATTCATTCGTAAAGCCGTTGATTGAGCAGCTAGTTTAGTTAACCAATAATATTCACTTCCCGGATAGGTATTGTTTTCATCTAGAAAATATAATAGTTTAGGGAACGTTTGAGTGGCTATGACTCCATATTCGTTTTTCATTCCTGCAATTCGTTGTTTCAAGAATTCTTCAATCAACATCACGGTTTCTTTTTCATATTCTGGTTTTTCTGAAATGTACATACAAACCGAGATGAAAGGTGATTGTCCATTCGTTGTCATTAAAGTTGAGACTTGATAGTTAAAGGTTTGAACTGCATCTTTAATTTCATCTTTTAATTCTTTGTCGATGAGTTCTTGTAATCGTTCGTCTGAAATCGGTAAATTCATCTCTTTGTATTTTTTCGTAATTCGTTCTTGACTAATTCGAACAAATGGTGCAATATGTGAGAGTGATACTGTTTGTCCACCATACGTACATGAAGCGACTTGTGCTGCAATTTGAGTGACAATCGTCATCGCTGTTCGTAAAGATTTTGGTTTTTCAATCATCTTTTTATTAATGACTGTTCCATTTTGTAGCATGTCATCTAGATTAACGAGCTCACAATTATAAGCAGAATTTAAATAATAATCTAAATCGTGGATTTTAATTTCCCCATTATCGTGAGCTTTCATTAAATGTGGTGGAATGAGTTTCGTTCTTGAAATATACTTGCTCACTTCACCTGCCATTAAATCACGTTGAGTAGAGACTAATTGCGATTGTTTATTTGCATTTTCGGTTAAGACTTCTTCATTCGTGAAATCTAATAAACCACTAACGGCGTCAATGAGTTCGCTTTTTGAGTTTCGATAGATACTTCGTTGTTCTCTATAGTTGCTATAACAGTTTGATAAACCAATATCAAATCTACGTAATTCTTCAACAACAATATCTTGAATTGTTTCTACTGGAATAGAGTCCATATCCAAAATATCAATATGATTAACAATATTTCTAACACATAAGTTGATCAATGATCGATCAAGGAAACAATAACTTGCCCCATAATAATCTTTAGCTGCGGCATCGATTGCTCCACGTATTCTTTGGACATCGAATGGTTTCATTCTTCCGTCCCTTTTTATGATCATTTTTGTCATTTTCAATCTCCTCCCGTAATTTTATTCGTATATTATACAAAACATCATTAAGAATTCCATAAATAATTTAATATTATCTTCGAAATCATCTAAGGTTCCGTTGTTTTCAATTTTAAAATCATACTCATAATTCTCTACATTGGCGTCAGCGTCATTTGAAGTGATCGCCGGTACATTATTGTTTTCAATAAAGACTGTAAAAGCACCTGTTGCTTCTACAATTCGTTTAATTTCTTCTGGTTCACGAATATCAACTAATAAGACATCCGCTTCAATTTCTCCTCTTCTATATTTTTCAATTTCATTAAGGACATCATTATAAGCTAAATCCGAATATTCACTTGTTAGCATTTTTAATTCGTGTAAGAATTTTCGATCTTTTTCTTCTTTAGCGCCAGTCCATCCACATTGCTTTGCTATCTCCTTAACTTTAGTGACAGCAGAATATTTATAAACTACCATATATCGATTTAAAATCTCAGCAAATGTATCTTTACCAGCTCTAGGTTTTCCGTTTACAATAAATACTATTTTATCCATGTTTACCATGGTCTCATCCCCTTTTTTTTAGAATTGTATAAAACTAGACTCGTTAAACTTACGTTTATCATTTAAAGCTCGTTCAATCGCTAAATCAATCCCTGAACGAGATTTTAGGTAATAGTAATGTAAATCTTTATACGGCGTATTGAGCCTGTCGATTCGTCCTGCTGATTGATGCATAATTTTATATGAATAGTTTAAAGAATAAAAGACAATTGTATCGGTTGTAATACAATTCCATCCCTCTGCTCCAGCCGTATATTGCACTAAATAAACCCATTGGTTTCCTGTTGGAGTTGGTTCATGCTTATGACCATTCCATTCAGCAACAATCACACCCTCTCCAAAATATAAACTTTTAAGAATCTCTAATTCATAATCGAAGTTGTAGAAGACAATCATTTTTTGATGTGTCTCGAATAGTTCTAATAGTTTAGTTGATCGTGACTCATGAGAATTCACAATTTTTCTTAACGCATAACAAAGACCACTTGCGTTAATGATCGGTTCATCATTCCAAATATCCCATCGTCGTTTCATTACATCCTTATAGAGTTTGTTATCATATGTCACATAAATATCATAGTGGTGTTGAACCGTCTCTCGCTCAAATTTCATGTCTACTAGAATCTCTCTTCTTTGTCGGATTAATCTCCCGGTTCCTATATATTTTTCTATCTTTGGGTATTTTGAGAATCTTGAGAAGACGGCGTGTTCTCTCATAAATTCTGTTTTATTTTTGTAGAAGCCGTTGGCGATAAAAACCGGAATATAATCCGACCAAGTATCACCAGGAGTTGCTGATAATAAAATCCATTGATTCTGTTTTGCGATTTTTAGAAATGCTTTAACCCAAGCTCCACTTCCAACCACTCGTTGTTCATCAAATATAAAGAAAGTATCTTCGACGTCCTTATACTTCTGAATATTATTCCATGAATCCACAATAACTTTGTTATCATATTTGTTTAATTCTTCGTGTGTTGATAATAGAAAGTGTGACATTTCTCCTTCCCATTCAAAAGTGTCTCGTTTTCTTGCCGTTGTAATAATATAAAGATCTTTTGGCGGATTTGGCATCGGAATATAATCTTTACCCGATAAGAATTCAAGACTTCCTCCATTTTGAAGATAATAATAAGATAGAGAGGTTAGTGATTTACCACTACCAACCCCTCCATTCAAGATACATCCGTTTTTCATTTTACCTATTGCTTCTAGTTGATAATCTCGAAGCTCCATATGAATCCTCCTTTATCAGAAAGGAACCTCTTCGTCTTCGTCAAAGTCATATTTACTTGCGAATGCGTCTTGCTCAATTTCAACATACATAGTTTTCAAATAAGCTTTGATTCCTTGTTTTCCGTTTACTTCCCAATGATATGGGCGAATAATCAAATCGACATTTTTAATTTCAGCATAATCTAAAGTCGAGATAGAGAAACTATCTAAAGGTGTTTTATTTCGACCAGCAATCATAATTACTTTAGGTGGAATGTTACCATAAGCAACTGTTACTTGAATATATGGAGTTGGTTCTTCACCCTCTTCGCGAGGACGTAAGTATTTAATATTCCATCCTTCATCAGCTAAATCTTGAGCCATATCATGATCTAATACCACGCAGAAGTTTTTATTACCTCCACGATTAAATTTGCTTTCTTCCCCTGAAAAGTTTTTAAAGATTAAACGTGCATTCTCAATCATAATATTATTTGTTTGTTTATAAGCCATTTTCATCAATCTCCTTTTAATTTAAATTTTTATATTTTTTTAACTCTTCAATCACTTCATACGTTTTGTCTACTCTAAGCTGCCATCGATATTCAGCCATTAAATCTCTTGGTCGTTGGTGGTCTAATTTATACAATTCGGTTGCATAAATATCAATTAATTTATGCAAGCCTTCAATCATTCCATCAATTTCTTCATTACTCATAAATTTACTCATAAATATTATTCCTCCTCATAGAACGGATACAATCCAAAATCACCTACCATTAATGGTGGTTTCACATAAATATCATCTGAGACAAACCATTCAAAGTCACCATATTTACTAATTGTATCGATTGCTGTATCGGCCATTTCAATAAAGTGTTTCTGATCGATATCCTCCTCTTTTCCTAATTGTTGAACCATTTCAGATTCAAGCCATCGATATCCTTTTGAACCAGTTGCTGCATAATATTTACCATCTTTTTCTCTGTATAGAATTCCACCTCCACATCCAGATTTGATTGGACAGAATCGTCCGATTTTACCAATGAAGACGTAATTGTGTTCTCCTTCCTCAAGATTTTCGTTCATATCCAGATATAAAGTACTCGTGACTGATTTGGTTTCGCATAAGTCATCAAATGTGATTTCTTCTTTTGAGAATAGTTTTTTGAAGACATAAGGAATCTGGAATTGAGCACCTGTTGCTGTCCATTTTCCTCCTTTCTTTTTATTATCATCTGGAGCATAACCGTATTGATTCATACAGTATTCTTCGGTTGCATATTTAGCAATATAAACTGCGTCATTTACTAAACACATTCGATCATAGGTTGCTTCATGTTCGAATTCGTAACCATATTGTCTAGCGAAATCCATCGCGAATTCAATAATCTCAGGTGTTGCATCAGGAATCTTGATGGAATCGGTTTTAATATGAGCCACTTTAAATCCTCGTTTTTTAACTTCATCTTGAAGAGTTCGCATAAATAAAGCGCCACGGAGAGCGACAATATTGTTTTTATTACGAACATCTCGGAATGGATTATCAAAGTTGGCTGAGGTTAAACCATAGACTGAGTTAATCGCAATCTTTAAAGCCTGAGCTAGATTCTTGGCCGTTGTTTCATCATCTAAATAAGGCGCTAATCGTCCACCAAATAGATGTCGGGCTTTATCGAATTCGCCATGTTTGATTGCGATACGAGTGTCTAAAATATCTTTGAAGTTTTGAGTGTATTCACCGAAGGCGTTCAGATTAATCGCTGAGTTCGGATGCATGGAAGCAATATCTAATAACGCCACATTTCCATACATTCCTGGTTCAGCATAAACATAACCACCTTTTCCTAAATCATCTCCTCGATACATATTTTTACCATCAACATATTCATAGCCTGGGAATGAATTAATAATATCCATTTTAATCCTCCCCTCGAGTAATGTATTCTTCTAGAATATAATAGTTTTCCATTTCGTGGCTAGCACTGTTTTTATAGAGTCCACATATTTTATCGATTTGCTCTTTATCATAATCGTTTAGTTTTAAATATAAGTCTGGATAATCATCCATTGTGAAATCTTTAAATACGTATCCGTATCTAAATTGAGTAGGTTCCGGAAAGATTGATTGCATGTCGATTAGTTTTTGAAGCATCCCTCTTTTTTGTTTCGGATCCAAAATATCAATATTAAGTTGTCGGCTTGATACTGAGCTGATTAAAATTCTTCGTTGAAGATAATCAAGTTTGTTTTTCAAATGAGAATAAGCTGGAAATTGAGTATTCATAATAAACCCTCCTTAAAAATAAAAGAGGAAAAGCTTCGATGAGCCTCTCCTCATAATACAACCTGTTATTTTCGCGTATCGATAAATACTTTATATCCAATTAATCCACCAATACTCGTACCCATTATTACGCATAATCCGAAACACACAAGTGGCATAAATCCACATTCATCTATCGCAACATTTAATAATTCACGAGCTATATCTTTTTCTTGTCCTTCTGCTGGTAAATTATTTTGATTTTCCATTACCAACACCTCGTTTCATGGCTATAGTACATGCGACTAAGCCAACGGCGCTAACAGCAATAACGCCTATACATATTTTTTCAAATTTACTCATAACAAAAACCTCCTTAATAGAATTGTTCACCCGTAGCTAAGTCTGTATAAACTAAGTTCGGATGTCTTTCTTTTCCAAATATAATTCGTGTTGTTAACGAGTTTGTTGTATCATTAACCGTCATTCCTGCTAAGTCAGCTAAGATTTGTCTAGCTGTGAAGTCGCCTTTTAAATGATTGAAGACGGCTTCTGTTGCAATGACGTCATTGTCACAATATTCAGCTACCTCAATCCATCGTTCTTCTGGAACGGGTTCATCCCAAGGCAAACCTAATTCTTGGTGATGAATTCCTAATTCGATTTCCCATTTTTTCAATGACTGTTTCTTAGCTGCAAAGTCGTAAATATCAGTGTAGGATAAGTTATAGGCTTCTCCAAAGAATCCTCGTCCCTCGGTGATGATTTGTTGCGATAGTTTGTATAGTTGTTCGTTCGTATAACCCATCATTCGAGCATACATCATATGATTATCGTATCGACGACAGTTAAACCCCACTAATCTAAATTTCATTAACTCTTCAATTTGAGCGGGTTTAGGATTAATCATACGAACCACTTTTTGGTCTTCACCTTGGAACTTCCAGTTGACAAGGAATAGATTCGGAAAGACCTCCACATCGTAAAATATAATTTTATCATTATCGCTTTCCACATTCGCTGATGGTTCCTCTGATTTAAATTTCATTTGATTGACCAGTTTAATACAGTATTCTGCTTGGTGAGTACTTTGTGCCGCAAACGATAAGACGGCTGGTTTTAAATCACTAACATCGTAATGTAAATCACTTTTATATGCATCCTCTAAAATTTTATGAATAAAATCGATACTAGGTTTTGTTCCTGGATGTATCTCTTTTTTCATATTACGTTTAATTAACGTACGAATTCCTTTTTCAGTTTTAATCGCTTCGAAGTTAACCACTTTATCCTCTCCTCTCAATGGCAAACCTGAACTAATTGTTGCTATTGGTAAATCGTTACATTTCGTAAGCTTACGTCTTAATGAACTTTTACCCGTGTATACCTTAACTTCTATATGATCGGAATAGATCGAGCTTAATTTTTTAGGATCACCTGTATAAATATAATGTAAATGAACCCCGTTAGCACTCTTACTAAGCTCGCCGTAAGTTGGTGGCCATTTGCTAGCTTCTTCTAAATTTCGTTCCAGACATTTATTCCCGTTTTCATCTGGAATATCAAAGTCGATTACAATATGGTTTTCTGGAACTTTTACATAATGTAATTGAGTTGTATCAATATCTTTTAAAGTTGTCGAAACGTTATCCCATTTTTTACTAGGCGTTCCTTTATCCGTTGCATATTGAGCAAAACAGTTCTCGCACATTTCATCAAAAACGGAATCTGTATACTCAAATATCATTTTCGGTTGACTTTCTACCGTCTTAATTTCGGTTTGTTCTTCTTCAAATTTATCGTCTCTAAATCCAATATAATAACTTCGTACTCGTGTGTCATCATCAAGTCGATAACGTTCTTTATAGTCTCTAAAATAGTTTCTTAGTTCCTCCTTAAATATCCGTTTTGACATCGGATAGGGTACTTTCGCTTCGTCACAATATGTTTTATACATCTCCCATGCGCATTTGAGAGTGGTTCCATTTTCTTTCTTAAAGACCGGATAAGAATCAAGTACATAGTTGTAGAAATCATTTGAGGCTCCCATCATAGAGATAGGAACATAGTCATCATACGCTCCCGGGTTTGCGTTGAAGACATCCAAACAGTGCTTAGCTATAGCACCGAGTTCAAATGAGATTCGTTTCATGGTTGCATGATACTCATTCGGACTTAATTTGTTTCCAGACGGTGATACGTCTATCAAACGTCTGATTAAACCCGATTTTGCATCTGTGATTCGTACTGGTTTGTTTGTACCCATATATAAGAAACAGTTAAAGCGACTCGTATAAGCCGCTTTGAATTTTTCGTTGACTGTCATTAATTCGTGAGAAACTAAACTATTTAATCGCGTGTTATCCTCAATTCTTGACAAATCTCCATCGTGTTGAATCGCCACTAATGGATTACTCTTAAATGCTTCCAATGCAAACGAGTTGCTACTAGAACCTAAAGCCCGTGCATCAAAGACCGAGTAATATCCATCAAATAATTGTTGAATAATATTCAAGATGGTTGATTTACCTGTCCCAGCAGAACCATATAACACAATAAACTTTTGAATATGTTTCGATTCACCAGAGACAATAGAACCGATTGACCATTCAATCTTATGACGTTCTTCTGGTGTATATAAAGTTCCGATTAATTTATCAAATGACGAATAATCACCATCTTCTAAAGGATAACTAAGACGTTTACTTGCATAATCCTCTTTAGTTGTCACCATATTTGAAAATATCAATTTCTCGTCAAGACTATGAAAGGAATCTCTCATTTGTCGTTGACAATATTTATGCCAAGCATCAATCATACCGGATTCCGCATCCCACATATGTAGAACACGGATTCCAGCATCAAATCTATCCTTATTCTCTTCCGCGTATTTATCAAGTTCTTTATCAATAAGCTGTAGTGCATCTTGTTCGTCAGTTGACCATAATCCAATATCCTCTAACCAGATTGCGTAGAAATCACCACCTCGAATCATGAGGTCAGAGGATTTTTTGATTATGAATCGTGGATAGATTTCGATAACGCCTCGCTTTGTACTACGTGTCGAGATCATTAAGAAATCAATCATGTAATCTCTTCCCTCCTTTATTTTAGCATGCTGTTTCTTGGTCCATATCAATGTACCTCCTTTATCACATAAAGCTATCTAAATACCAACACATTTGTTGCCAGATTTCAATGTCTCTCAAATCTTCCTTGCATCCTGGAATATGAATAATGTTTCCTCGTCCGTCTGGTTCATAATCTCTATCTAAGAAGTTTGAGACTTGTCCATAAACATATTCAGAATCAAATTTTCGATCTGTCATCCAAGATAAATCTAAATTATCAAGCATTCGCCAGAACCAATATCGAATATCCATTTCGCCAGTTGTATTCTCCATATGCAAAGCGACGGCAATAATCATTTCCAATACCGTACAAGGACGGGCCCAGTCCATAATACGTCGATCACCACCATCACTCACATAATACCATCTTAAATTCTCTCCATCTAATGCTCGATTCTCATCATATTCGATTGAATATCTAAATTCCATATCATGCAACATCATGAATAGTTTTCTAAATCCCCAACCATCTTCTTCGTAAATAGCTAGTTCATATAACCATTCAAAGTAGTCGTCTAATACTGCATCCATACATCGTCACCTCCAATCTCCACTATCGGGTGACTACAATTGATGAGGTTTTTTCTCTTTGACTGGAAGTTCAACCGGTTCTTTTAAATCCGAATAATTCCAATCATCTCGAATAATCTCATAATCAGTTTTGTAAATATCATTTCGAACATAAACCGAAGTTGCTCCGAATTCCTCAAATATCTTTAAGTTCTCAAGTCCGACAACAATATCTGGTTCTTCAATCACATCATCCACATCGTCCACTAAAACTCCATCTGCAAAATAGGTTAAGGTTTCTGTATCGTATTCTGGATTCTCTCCAAATTCGGATGGATCAATCACAAATGGGTCATCATACATAGGTGTTTGGTATTCATCTTTTGATATATACATTTTTGTAATTTGACTATAGTTTGTGTGTTCTTTTTCTGTTTTTGGTTCTGTTTCATGTTCTTCAATTAAATCTCGACTATGATCGATTGTTTCTTCTACTTTTTCTTTAACTTCTTCTACTTCTTTTACTCCTCTTGATTCTCTATAATATTCACGTACTTCTTCGATTTCAGCTTTAGCGTCAGCTAAAACTTTGTTTTTAACTAATACTGCTCCGGCTACAGCACCAACAGCTAAGCCGGCAGCAAAGATTAATAAACCTTTCATAATTATTCCTCCTCTTCAATATTTGTCCAATCCCAATCTTCAATATCGTCAACATTATCCACGATCATTGTAGATGGCGTCATAATTAATTTATCTAGTTCTGATTCGCATTTAATTTTATAATGCTCGTTCATAGCATCTAATACAGAATCTAACACCACTTTAAATGCTACAGCTCCTACCCCTAAATATACCGCATTTTTTATAGTGTCATGAGATAATATAGATTCTATTATAGATATTAATCGCTTAACATCAGCGTTCTTTTTGTTTCCGTTTTGTTTAAACCAATCTGCAACTAAGTCTCTAACTAATTGATTTATATCCATATTACTCACCTCCTAATAATTCAGGAAGAGCAACATTAGCATATTCTTTTAGCATTCTTTGACTACATTCGTCTAGAGTTGGTAAAGAATTTTCTAACGCAAATTTAACCGTATCTTTATCGATTATTCCTAATTTAGCACCGTTAATGAAAGTAAGCATATTTGATACGGTTGCTTTTGTATCTACTTCAGAAATATAATCCAAAACGCTAGCTGTTACTTTTATTACCGCGCAAGTAGCACAAACCGCACAAGTAGTTTTTACCACTAAGTCAACCGCATTTGACATTTTTTGTACATTTTCTTTCACGGTTTCTTCGTTATTTTTAACTTCTTTTACTTGTTTTTGTTTATGTTTTTTTATCACTGTATCGATACCGAATCCGATTGTGGCACCAACTAAAGCACCCGCACCCATTCTTATTAATGTACTTTTTTTCATAATAACATCCTCCTTTAATTTACATTAAATCCCAAATATTTCCATCAACATTGAAGTCTAATAGAATGTTTGCTTCATATCCATTAACAAATGCACGAACACGTTCTTTGCTCATATCATAAATACCGAAATCAACAAAGTTGTCTCCAGTTGGATTATCATAATCATATACCCAACCAACAATTTGTCCAGCTTTAGTTTTCTCAATTCCTAACATATCATAAACATCATTTAAGAATAAACGTCCTTTTGCTCGTAATAAATCATTTGCATATTGTTGTTGAGCTCGTAAGAACATTAAGTTGTATTCTGGATCTTTTTGCCAATACGGACTTGATTCATCGAAGAATCGTGCATAATCGGAATATAAATTAGGATTCATCATTTTGACAGTTTCAGTAACTGTTGTTTCATTTCCATCTTCATCTACAACGGTTTCAGCAACTTCTTCGGCTTTAATTCCATAACGGATTTCTTTTTCTACTTCTTCTCCCACATGGTCAATGACACGTTGTTTGTATTCTTTGAATGATTTATCAACAGTTAAATAAGCAGCTGATAATGCAGCATTACGTTTTTGCATGACATTATGAGAACCTAATAAACATCCAACAGATAAGACACCAAGCGCAACGGATGGTGCATATAATTTAGCAATTTTAACACCTGTTTGAACATAATTGATTGTTAAATCTTTTTGTGCATCTTCTTCTGAATATCGGTCTTGATAGTTTGGATTTTCTTGAACCGATTTGATTTTATCTCGAGTTTCAGCACATTCATCTAAAATATCATTTAATTTCATTGTTGCTCGACAAGCTGTTACCGTTGTTGCAACGACACCCACAACACCTACACCCATTAAAATTTCAGGGCTATGTTTTTCAACTTTACCTTTCACGCCGTTATATACATTCATTAATTTTTCTTTCATTTTAATTCGCTCCTTTAATAGATTTTAATTTTTTATAAAGCACATTACCAACACACCAACCGATCGCCATATAACCAGCGACAATCATAAAATTACACATAAGTAACACGCTCCTTAATTATTAATAATAATTACAACTGTTTCTTGGTTGTTTGATGAGTGTCTCATTTTCATACAACCCAAAACGATAAGGCCAGCCATTACGCCAGCCCCTACTGCTACTTCCATTTTATTATCTTTAATAAATTCAACTACTTTTTCTTTTTTACTATCTACAATGGTATCAAAAGCATCAACTGTCATCTCGCGTTTTTTCTCCTTTAAGAAATTTTTAAAGATTTTCATCATCGTTTACCTCCTGTTGTTGAAGTTGTTGCATGATTTTTTCTTCAAGTACATCTTTATAAACACCAGCAACAAATCCTACTTTTCCCCAATTACGAAGAAAAGAAACACAAGCAGTAATACCTAAAATATAAAGTGCATTCACACCAAATAATTTAAATAATAATAAAGCAAATAAAGCGTCTAAGATTATCATAAAAATCCCTCCTATTTTTAATTAATCAAATGGTAAAGCTTTTGGAAGTTTAAGTAAATATCCATCACGAACACGTTGAACGTCTGCACTTCGTAGATGTGTCCATCCGTATTTATTATCAGTATAACTTCCATTAATACCGACTAAATCGTATAAGTCTGCTACACTTACCATACCATAATTATCAATCAAATCTTGCATACGATCTAAAACCTCTTCGGCTTCACGACGAGTATCTAGAATAATATCATCATAATCGTATCCTCGAGCACGAGTTCGTGTTCCTCGATCATAGTCTCGTTCACGTTCATAGTATTTTGTATAGGAAACACGAGATTCGTTTCGGCTACGGTTTTTAGATTTCGCTTCACCGTATAATAACATATCAATACCGCTTGATACCATTTCGGAAATTGCTTTCTTAGCAGCTGGTAACAAGACTTCTTGAATAATATAATCTTTGACACTATGAACATCTTCTGTGATGAATGCATCCGCTAATTTTCGAACTTCATTTTTTCGACGAGGTTTACCAGCCGCTACTTGTTGCACTTTTTTAGCAGGAGCTACTTCTCTAGAAGCTTCCTCTTTGCTTTTGTGTGAATTACCTTGGTACTCATTCATAATTAACATCTCCTTTAAATTTTTTATTTAAAAAATAAAAGAAAAAGAAGAGATCGGATTCGAACCGACGACCCATGCCTTTTACAGCATTGCTCTACCAACTGAGCTACTCTTCTTTCTCATAATAGTACTTGTAAATTTCGCGTATTACATAAAACGATCGAATCCGTATTGAGGTGGATTATCGAAATGCATCACAATACACGGTTCATCATTTTCAGAAATAGTTGAGCTAAATGAAACTTCAATCATTCCTTTCGAAATATCCCAACCTTGTTCATAACCAATATCAGTTGCTTTCATTCCGAGTTCGTAATAGAATTCGTTCAATGATAAGATGTTGTCGTTCAATAGCTTGTAGTTCATCTCGTTTACCACTTTCTGAATTTTGTCGATGTCTGATTTGAAGTAACGTCCGGATAGCATATCGTAACATAAGTAATCTCCTTTCCCCAAGCAAGTTACGACTGGTTGATTCTCTACTCGATCTTGAGCAATTGAATCACGAATTTCTTTTTCTTTTTCTTCACCAACGACTTCCACCACTTTATTACGATATTCTAATAATGCTGATTCAGATAGTTTGTAAGCTCCAGCTAACATCGCACCACGTTTATTTTGAGTTGTAGTTGCTGCAATAATACAAGCCGCTGAAGTACAATATCCAATGGTTGCTGGAATATAGCATTTCCAAGTCTTTTTAACTTTCTCGACAGTTGTTAACTCTTCCTCTTCTTGAGCTAAAATATCAAGAGCTTTGGGTGTCGCTTTGACAGCTAACACGGTACTTGTCAACATTCCAGCTAATCCTATCCCTACCAAAATCTCAGGACTTTTTTCTGACACCTTGCTAATCACATTATTTCTAACTTCTTTGAAATCCATAACAATACCCTCCTAAATATAAATATTTTGAAAAGCAAAAGAACAAGCCGTTGTGGCTTATTCTCCTTGATTAAGATTAGCTAATTGTTCGGCGATAGCTTTTGCTACTTTTTCATTAACGACCTCTTCTAGTTTTTTATCATTAGCGTAATTCGTAAGCATTGAACCTGCTACTGCAAACGCACTACCTAATAATGCAACCACTTGAACAGTATCGATTTTGAAATTTTTCATAAAAAACACTCTCCTTTAAATTATTTAGTCTTTCTCATAATAGCACTTGTAATTTTCGCGTACTAATACCATTGAAGATAATCTTTGGTCGGTTGCATGTTGAATCGAATGGCGAATGCTTGTAGTCCATCGTGTGTTGTTATCTCGTCAAACGTAGCTTCAATCCAAGAATATCCAATAACCTCCCAGTCTCTAAGAGCGGCCCATCCAACAGTTTCACCATACTCAGTCGGACCGAGATTGAAGAATTCATATACCTCGTTTAGTTTCAAAGCACCTAAGAAGTTAAACATCCTATTCATATTATACTCAGCTTCTTTCATTTCATACATACTCATTTCGAAATATCTATTTGAGATTTCATCATAGAATAATCTTGGTTCGTGTAGTGAGCCATATTTTTCATATAACTCAATTTCTCTTCCTAATTCAGCTCGTACTTTCGCTTCCCCTTCCTCGCCGAATACTTCTTTAACCTTACGTTGGTATTCTTTGAATGTGCTATCTAAATATGTATACGCACTTAATAATGACGCTTGTTTGTATTGATTGATTCGATTAGCACCCAATATACAAGACGCTGTGGCCAAACCCGCAAGTACTGCTGGAATATAAGCTGGAGCTACCGCTAATACCTTCTCGAAACGAGTAAGAGAATATCCATATTCCTCTTGTTTAAATTTCTCTTTTTCTTCTAATAAACGTAAAGCTTTTG
>ERZ808027.16-NODE-16-length-17025-cov-3.494218_pt1 | contig 17025 bp, 37 predicted proteins | sample MGYA00380183_ERZ808027 | MGnify/ENA primary metagenome ERZ808027 (study PRJEB31490, sample SAMN06133374) | cow dung metagenome | isolation source: H7 | host: cow | place: China: Chengdu | collected 2015-05 ...
TTTCATCCGGCAGGGCGAACCACGGAGAGCCGTTCTGGAGCTTCCAGACCTCGCGGCTGTCCAGTTTTCCGGCTACCAGCTTCCGGTAGGTTTCCAGCTTGCCCTTGAATGCCGGGGAGTAGCGGTTGGCGTGGGCCAGAATCTCCTCGTGGCTCATGTATACCCAGTTTTCCAGACCGCCGTACACCGGCGTGAGTTTGTAGTGTGCGTAGTAGCCGACGATGGGCAGGGAGAGCCGCTTTTCCTCGTCCGTCTCCCACCGGAAGATCGGGTCCCTGCTCTGATCCCGGCCAAGAAACTCCCCTTCCCGCACCTCGCCGTATCTGATCTTGGCGTAAGCGCCGGAGCGGACGGCAAGCTGGGTAATGCCCTTCGCGGAGAGTTGGAAGTTTGCGGATTTCTTCGTGTTGCCGAGATAGGGGATGATGTTGTAGTCGCCCAGCGCAATGGAGAGGCCAAGGCCGATCTCGCCGTAAAGGGCGGCGGTCACAATCTCGCCCCAATCGCATTCCCGGAGCTTGGGGTTGTCCGATACGACGCGGATCACAGTCGAGCTGACCTGCGCTGCCGCCTGCGGACTTCCGCAAGCCTTGGATAGCATAGCCTGCATGGAGTTTCCGGTCACAAAGGCGGAGAATGACTTCTGCGGAGCGGCTGCGCCTCTGACCGCAGAAAGCGAATTTGACATTTGCATTTGATTAACCTCCAAATAAGATTTGATTCAGCTTTTTCGCGTTTTTCTTGTTCGGGTAGCGCCTCCCGCTCAGCCACGCAACGGCGGTATCTGCATCAACGCCGATGTCTCGCGCCAGGGAGCAAACGGTTCTCAATCCGTCCGCCGCCATCCAGCGCCTGATCTCGCTGGCATAGTCCACGTCGAGCGCCGAGGTCGTAAAAATCGCGTATTTTTTCGTGGTCCCGCGCCGGACGCGTGAGGCGATCGATCGGAAATTCTTCCGATTCAGGGCGCTCTCGCATTCCTCGGCGGTTCCGATGCATAATAGCTCGTCCGTTTTCGCGTCGTAGACCCAGTAGATCAATCTGTTGTTCATGCGAGCACTCCTGCCGCCCGAAGCGCAGACAGTTTACGGTAGACCGTCCGCTTGGAAACGCCGAGCTTTGCGGCGATCTGGCCCGCTGACAGATTGGATTCCCATGCGGAACAGATTTCCAGGCTGGAAGCCTTCTCTGGTCTGCCGACCGATCCGTCCGCCCTCCCGCTCTCCGTTCTGGAAAGACAGTTGACGCATTCCGGGTACGGGCAGGTCAGGCAGCGGTCGATTTCCGCCTGCGTGTCCGGCCCGCGCTGGATCGGCTCCGTCCCGACCCGCCACGGCAAGTCCGCCCTGCCGCGTCCGCATATCATTCGTTCCAGATCGCTCATGGTTAAACCTCCGAGATTCTGATTTGGTATGTGTAGAGGAGCAGTTTTCGCTTCAGCCGGTATTCCTTGGTTCTCATGCCCTTCACGTCCTCTACAACGTGCGTTCCGTCCTCCGTGTAGTAGTCGAAGTCGGCATAGTAGGCACATTCTCGTTCCAGGACGCGCCCCGGCTTGAATTGGCCCTTTTTCGGCCCGGATTTGTAACGCTCGGCGCAGCGCTCGCGCTGTTCCGGGATCAGAAGGTACTTGACCTGCCGCCGCAAGCCGTGGATTTTCCCGGCCTGTTCCAGCGCGGTCAATTCCAGAAACCGTCGCGCCTCCTTCTTGCTGTCGAAGGTGATCCCGTTCACCGTGATTTTTTCCGCGTGGTATTTGTTGGAGCTTCCGCGCGCTTTCTGCTTCCCGTAGGCGGCCTTGAGCTGATCCAGAACCGCCTTTTGGTATCGCTCCGGCAGATCGGTTACTTGGATTGGCATTTCGCGCCTCCTTTTCGGATCAGCTCCTGTGTGTCCGCCCTGCGGATTTCCCAGGATTCATAGCAGGGGCCGAATCTGCGGGCGTATTTCAGCGCGCGGGGAAAAGACGGAAGGACGGCGCAGTGGCAGACGTCGGAGGATCGAAACAGGGCGATATAGCCGGAAATTCGATCAGACATCTTCTTCCCCCTTCGGGACTTTTCCGTACCGGATATCGTTCGTCACCAGAAACACCTTCAGAGCCGCAAGCTGCGGGCCTGTCACCCAGACCCGAAAATCCACGGCCCGGACGGGAATGGAGGGCTTTTCGGAAGCCTCCGGTTCTTTGGTCCGTTCCGTCGGCTTCTGCGGCTGGCGCTGGAACATCGGCGGGATCTTCGCTTCCTCGGCTTCGGCCTCCGCTTTGCGCTGTGCGGCCAGCCGTTCCCACCGCTCTGCGGTTGCGGTCAGCTCCGCGTTCCGGCGCAGCACACCGGCGAGATCGTGGGTCCGTCTGAACTCGTCCAGAAGCGTCGTCTGGAATTTAGAATTCAGCGCAAGAATCGCGGCGGCGCCGTCCTCGCATTCCCGGATCGCCCCCAAAATGTCGCTCTTCGCCGTGTCGATGGAGTAAGTGGCGTTTCCCCACTTGGGGAATCTGGCAGTCAGATCGTCGAAGCTCAAAAAATCTTCTGCGGAGCTTCCGGATTTCGCTTCCGCAAAAAACGCTTTCAGCTCGTTCAGCTTCTCGGCCTTCGCCGCCTCCGCATATCCGTCGATCTGGGTTTTCAGGTTGGAATAGGCGGCGCGGGCTTCGTCCGTCAGCGCCTTGAACTTTGGCTCCACGGCCTCGTATGGCGCGGCGCAGGCTTTCTTGACGGCCTTTCTCGTTTCGTCAAGCCTTGCAATGACCTTGTTGATCCGGGCGGCGTCTGCCTTGGCCTGCGCCACGGTGTCCGCCGTGACGACCATCCCGGAATAGGGCTTCATCATCTCCGCCAGCGCCGCCTTTGCCTCGTCAAAGTTGGCGGCAATCGGGAAGGAAGCAATCGTGGAAAGGTCTGTCGTTACGGCAAATTCAAACTGTTGCATTCGTGGTCCCCCAATCCGTTGATTTTTCGTGGTAGATATATCGCGCATGGTAGCCGCGATCCGCATTCGGCTCCATGACGCTTTCGATGTCATAACCAAGCGCGCGGAGCTCAAAGACCCTTGCGCCCAGGCGGAAGCAGCCGAACCGCTCCAGGGCGATTATTGCCGTAATGCTTCCGTATTCTTGCAGATAGGCGAGGATTTGCTTCCTCTGCGTCGTTTTCTTGTCGCTCATGGCTGCACCGGAATCCCGGCTTCGGGGTCGTATTCCGTGATCTCGCGGCACACGAACGCGGGCTTGGGAAGGTTGATCTCATTGACGAGCGCCCGCTGGCGCGGATTCTTCGCTGTCGGCGCGATCACAAGATCGCCCTGCACGAGCGGGAGCTTGGTGCTGTAGGCGTAGCAGCCGCCGGAATAGTAGCCGTTTTCTTTGAGATACATGACTTTTACGAACATAGTGCTTTCCTCCTAAAAAATGATTGTTGTTGGTGGAATTCTCCGCTCCTGAACGCAGCTCCAGAACTTTTTCGTTCCGTCCTTGACGTATTCCATGTCGGCAAAGCAGTCCGTCCGCTCCAGCTTGTAGGAGCGAATCACCACCTCGCTGCGGGAAAACAGGGCGGCGAACAAGGTCGCCTCGTCATAACCGGTGCAGATCAGTTGTGCCAAAAGCTGAATGTAGTAGTGCTGGGGTATTTGCCCGTTCCAGGCATCCCAGCCGGCCTTTCCGTTCGGCTCGGATGCCTTGAACTCAACGATGCCGCGCAGCCCCGTTCCGTTGAAGTATTCGCCGTCCAGCGTGGCAAACAGCCAAGGAACGTCCGGATTCTGGAGCATATCGAAGGGATGATAGGAAACGGTCAATTCCGGGTGCATCGCCGCGAACATGGCGCGAAGGGCGGGCTCCATGCGAACGCCGCGCGAGACGGCTTCATTGCCGGACAGGTCCGTCGCTTCCATCTCGCCCACCTTCTGCCGCCAGAGCGTGAGCGCGGAAGTCCACGGAGAAAGGCCGAGGGCGGCGGCAGCTTCCGACGCGCCGATCCCAAGCGTATTACGCTTTTCCAGCCAAGCCTCCCGCGTGTACGGCTCCGGCACGATCCGCACCGGGCCATCCTGCCGCCGGGTTTCCGCCGTCAGCGGGAAGACCTCATCCCATTCCGAGGCGTTCCGCTCGTCCTGATCGTCCGGTTCCAACGGATTGTTTTCTGCTTCAATCCGCATCGTTTCTCCCCTTCCGCTTCGGCTTTCCGGCCTCTTTCCAGAGGTAGATCAGCAGGGGCAGTCCCATCACGATTACCGCCCCGGCGACCACGGACGCGCCGGTTAAAATCTCGCCAAGTATTTTCAGCGCCATTTCCGAACCTCCTTACCACATCGGCAGGGCCGCTCTCGCGTCCTCTGCCGGGATTGCAAGCAGCCGATTCAGCCGCCGCAGCGTTCCAAGCCGCATCTGCTCCGGGTTCCTGACATAGCTTCGCAGGGTCGTGGGGGACAGATGCAAAATCGCGGCCAGCTCCTCCCAAGATCGCCCGTCCGCCATCCTCCGGGCCATGACCAGCCCGACGTAGCCTTCATATGGGCTTCGTTCTTTTCGCAGTCTGGGCATATATGACTCCTTCCTCATTTGTCATTTCTCGTTGCGTTCTCCGCAGAAGATACAATTTTCCTTCTTTCCGCCGAACCGTGACGGGATAGCCGTAAATACGGACCACGTTGTAGTATGTGGAGTATGCCGAATTGAGATTGGTAAATGGGGATATATCAACTCGTGCGCAGTCAAACGAGGAAGCAAGAAACTCTTGCAAATCTTTATGCGCCACGCCGCGCGGAGTGGTCTTCCGCATCACCCGGAAGCTCGGCATTGTTACTTCCTTAAACGGCATAGGCTTCCTCCAATCTGCGGATCACGTCGCCGCCGTAGCTGTCATTGCACATCTCGCAGAACTCCAGCGGCGTAAATTCGTCCTTGTCAATGTCGATTCCACGGTCGGCGGCGAACTGGTTTCGCCCCATCTCGCAGGAACCGGTCAGCCGGTTGTGCCAGACCCACAGATCGCGGGCCGGAATCTTTGCATTCTTGTCCGGGTGGGCCTCGATAAAGGCGGCGATCCGCTCATCTTCCGGCATATCCTCAAACAGCTTGCCTTGCAGAGCGGCGACGGCCTTATTCAGCGTTGCCCCGTGAGCAAATCTTCCGCCTCCTTTTGCAATGTAGCATGGGGTCATCGTCAGATCGGAGCTGAGAATATACCCCTTTGCAAACCCGGACTTGACAACGGTGATGATTGTCTGGATGCCGTCCACCATCCAAAGCGGGCTTCCGTCGAATATTGAAATGCCGGAACCGGAACCATCACCATCACCGTAACCGGAACCGTAACCGGAACCGGAACCGGAACCGGAACCGTTACCGTAACCGTAACCGGAACCGGAACCGGAACCGTTACCGTAACCGTAACCGTAACCGTAACCGGAACCGTTACCGTAACCGTAACCGTAACCGGAACCGTTACCGTAACCGGAGTACACAGACAGAAACGCCTTGATTTTTTCCATCAGAGCTTCCATTCCGGAACTCCCTCAATGATCTCGACCGCCTCTTTTGTGCAGGGAATAATCTCGATCACGCCCAGAACGGTCATGCTCGGAACCGTCACGGTGAATTTGCAGTTTCTCGGCGCTTTCGTGCCCTCCGTGGCAAGCTGGGAAAGGCTGGCTGCTCCGTCCCAATACCACAGTCGTCTTGCGTTCACCAGATCGGCCTCGGAGCCGCGCCGTTCTTTGATTTCAGCGTAGAATACGCCTGCCCGGTCGCACCGGATGATGTACTTCTGATTTTTGGCCTTGTTCATTGCGGTTTCCCTCCATTTTTTGTTCATGTGTTTTCTCCTTTCATGTTGTAGGGGCGGTCACTGGCCGCCCGCCGCCTCCCGATCCCTGGGTCATCATCTGCTTCCAGGCCTCGATCTCCATCTCATGCTGATAATGAATCTCGACGCCGGAGACTTGGCTGGCCCGCTGCCGTAGCTTTTCCTCGGCGTACTCATAGCCGTTTTTCTGCACCATCGCATCGAACTCTTCCGCGATCTCGCCGGTGGCCTCCAGAAAATCACGCGTCCGTTTCTCGCCGAAGCCGAATCTCTCGTTGAGGGCAATCACAGCGCCCCAGAGCATCTGCTGGCATTTGATGTCCGCGGCCAGCGCGACCGCCTGATCCTCCATCGCCATGCGGAGCGTCTGCTTCCCGATCCGGCGCTTCGCCAGCACGTCGGCATGGGTCTCGCCCCGCTTCTTCTGCCGCGCCTGCGCCCGTCTCTGTTCACGATTCACGTTTTTACCTCCTTCCCTTGTAGTGGCTCGTGGGTACGCGCCCGCCGAATCCCGCCCCTCGTAGGGGCGGAAACCCCGCCGCCCGCCGTTTTGAACGGCGCGGGTTAATCCTCCAGCGGGTCTTCATCGTCTTCGCCGGGAATCCATCCTTCGGCCTCCAACTCGCGGCCTCTCTTTTCGAGAGCGCGAAGCGTGTAAAGGTACTGACGGCGGCGGTATTTGATGCGGTATTTTTCCTTCTGCTCCGCTCTGGCCAGCGCCACGCGGGGCGATTGTTTCAAAACGGCGATTTCCGTCTCCACCTGCTCGTCGCTCAGCCAGCGGTCGTGTTTCCTGTTGTTTGCCATGTGTTTTCTCCTTTCATGTTGTAGGGGCGGTCACTGTGCGCCATCCGCAGTTCTCCTCCATTTGTGTCAACTTTAGTTCACACTCTCCGCAAAAAAAATATCGTCAACTGTGGTTCCCAGCGCAGAAGCGATTTTGCCAAGTGTCTTGATGGACGGGTTGACGGTTTTTCCGGTCTCGATCAGCGAGATACTGACGCGATCTACGCCGGAAAGAGCAGCTAATCTGTCCTGAGAGATGCCCTGCTCAAGCCGTCTCTCGCGGATTTTGTTTCCCATTTGCGAAAACTCCCTTCCTGAAAATCTGTAAACTATCGTTTACAAGCGGAGTATAGCACACCTAAAGGAATCTGTCAACTGTTTTTTACAAAAAACTTGATTTTTTTATTTTGCCGTTGTATAATGGATTCAACGAATGGAGGTATCACAATGGACATAGGCCAGATTATCAAAGCCTACCGGGAAGCCAACGGCCTGTCGCAGCGTCAGTTTTCGCAAATGTGCGGAATCTCCAATACATACGTTTCCTATCTGGAGAAAGGGCGAGGCGCGGACGCGAAGCGTGTCGCGCCAACGTTGAACGTTGTGCGCGGGATTGCTCGCGGGATGGGAATGACGCTTCAGGACTTAATTGCCAAATGCGACGATTTCGAGGTGGACATTTCCGGCGACGCCCAGCGGGAGCTGGAAAGCGAATTCCTCATGTTGCTTCGTTCTCTGCCGGACAATCTGAAGCTTGGCCTTTTAGCGCAAGCGCAGACTTTAGCAGCGTTAGAAGAATCTCCGGGTTCCGATGGATGATTTCCATAATCTGATCGTCAATATTCATCGCAATCTCCTTTGGTTCGTTATCTGAAAAATCGGAGCGGCCGCCGTGCCGCCAAGCTACCGACTGTCCCTCCCGCCGGGGACGCTGTTATCATAGCACAGCGCCTCCGTCAACTCAACGCCAACAACGCGCAAAAACGCGCATTGTTTCGCACAAAAACGCACGGAGGTGTAAAATGCCGTCAAATTTACACACGCACGATCTGATCTTACGCATGAAGACCATCAAGGAGGAACAACATTTATCCACGCAGGATATTGAGCGAATGCTGGACGCTGCTGGCTATCACGTTTCCCAGAATTCCATCCGCAAAGTCTTCGCAGATGGTTCCGAAAACAAGAATTTTCGGTTTCACGATACGATACAGCCGATCTCCCGCGTCCTGTTTGGCATTTACGGATCGGACACAGATGATTCGGAAGTGGAGGGCCTCAAAGCTGCGATCCACGTCAAGGACGAGCTGATTTCAAAACTGGAAAGCGAGTTGGCCAGAGTAAAGACAGATACCGGCGGCCGCATTGAATACCTCAAGCACCAAATCGAGCTGAAAGATCAGCGCATCGACAGGCTCATGTCCCGCGTCGATGTTTTGCTGGAGAGTTTGCATGAAATCACAAAGAAGATATAGCCCACGATGCTCGCGCAGTGGGCCGCATCGAAGGAAAGGAAGATTTGAATGTCACAGAAAACACATGATACAATCGCCCTCGTCATGATGGGCGTGACCGTTCTGGCCATCATCGCCCTGTTCGCAATGTGCGCGTTCGGCGGAAAGGACTATGATTCCATCGGAGAATCGGACGCTTGGGTTTGCGCGCAGGACGTCGTTGAGAAGAATCTGAAATCTCCGTCCAGCGCCAAATTCTGCCTCATGTCTGAAGCTACCATCCACTATAACGGAGAGGAAGACGGCGGCTACCGCTACACCGTTTCCGGCTACGTTGACGCGCAGAACAGCTTCGGCGCTACGATCCGCCAGAATTTTACGGTGAATCTGATTGTCACAAAAGACGGTTACAAACGTGCGACCTGCACCTTCTATTAGGCTATGAAAACTCCGAAACCGAAACGCCTGCCGTCCGGCTCCTGGCACGTTCAGCTCCGTTTGGGCGGTGAGAGCATCAGCATCACGGAGCCAACGGAAAAGCTCTGCACGCAGAAAGCGCAGCTTATCAAGGCGGAGCATCTGGCCGGGAAAAAGCGTAATCAAGCAGAAGGAGCGGGCGTTACGCTTGCGCGCGCAATCGAGCTTTACTGCGAGGATCGGAGCAACGGCCTAAGCCCGTCCACGATTCGGAAATATTACGCCGTCAAAGAAAATCACTTTCAGGAGCTAATGTCGATCCGCATAGACCGGATCACCGACCGGCAATGGCAGAGAGCCGTAAACGCAATGCTCGGCACATACGCGCCGAAAACGGTAAAGGTTTCCGTTGGTCTGGTTAAGACGGTAGTCAAGGCGGCTTGCGGGCAATTCCCTGATATAAGCATTGGAAAAGCGTCTGCCCAAAAGGCACGGGAGATGGACAGGGTTCGGTTTCTGGAGCCGGAGCAGATTCCGCTTTTCGTGCGATCCGCCTCCAAATCGCCGCTTGCCGTTCCGATGCTGCTTGCCCTGTCTTCCCTGCGCATTTCTGAAATTGACGGCCTTGATTGGGCGGACGTCGTTGCTGGCAAGGACGGGTTCACCGTCAAAATCCGGCGCGTCCGGATCATGGACAAGGACGGAAACTGGGTTTTGCTCGACGGTGCAAAAAACGAAACCTCCGTCCGAAACGTGCCGGTCTTGATCCCGGAGCTGAACAAGGCAATCAAGGACGCCGGAAAGCCGAGCGGGAAAATCTTGGAATGCTGTCAGGAAACGCTCCGCCGCAGCGCAAAACGAGCCTGTGAAAATGCCGGAATCCCATTCCCCGGAATCCACGGCCTGCGTCATACCTTTGCAAGCCTGTCCGCCCATCTCGGTATTCCGGAAATCGTCAGCCAGGAAATCGGCGGCTGGGCCAACGATAAAACCATGAAGGAAATCTATACCCACGTCGCCCGATCTGACGTCGCCGCCTCCCTGTCAAAAATCCGCGCATTTTATGAATCAAATCAAGAACCAACTGCTGGCGGAACTGCTGACGAGAATGCGAACGCAAAGCGCTAACACAAAACGCTAACGAAAATGCTCACGCCAATCAAAATTTGGGCTATATCAAGCGCCTTTGCGTCCCAGCGAGATTGTTCAAATCTCTCTCACTCCGCCATATAAGAGAAATCCCGGAATCCGTTGTGGTTTCGGGATTTTCTTTGTGCGCAAACAAAAACGAGCATTTTCATGCTGTAGATTTATTAACGATTTCGGCAAATATTCGACGATTCCGGCAGCCGTTTGACGAAGAAAATGCTAACGAAAATGCTAACGAAAAGAGAAGAAGAATCCCGCCGATCATCTTAGGTCGGCGGGATTCTTTCATACGCCGTATATGGCGTTTAGCAGAGCTGCGATTTTTTCATTTGAGATCAGGGCGATGTCTTTTCTGACGGCAGTTGCCGCAACTTCGATTCTGTTGAACAGAGCCGGGACGCGGTCATACAGGTCGCTGAAAAACTTTAGCTTTTCGTAATACTGCATAATGTCCTTTTTCTCGCGCTCTGCGTCCTCTGTGGAAATCGCGTCTCGCCGGTGGGCTGCGTACAGGCTTCTGAGGCAAAGGAACAGGTACGAATCCGGGATATTCAGCCCAGCCGGGAGCGGTTTGCCGAGAAAAGCGTCTTTTTCAAGTTGGCTTGCCACGGAATCACCCCCTCATGCTCATTTTTCGTAGTTTGTCGCCGCAGAAGAACTTATATCCGCTGCTCTGTATTGAGCGGACGATTCGCGGAGAATATCCGCACCATTCCGCGCTGCTGGAAACCCAAACGGTCTTTCCTTTCCGCACCGTCCATTTTTCTTTCGTCTGCATTTTTGTCAAACGAACAGCCGCCAAGTTTTTCCCGACTTTTGAAGCCCAACGGTCTCAAGGAGTTTTTTTCTGCGCTCGATCTCGTGCTTCTCATGTCCGCACCTTGGGCACGGTGTTCTGGTCTTGTCCGGTGAGCAGTTGTAGCCGTAGTCACACAGGCTATCTCCTCTCGCGACGCACACGAATTTCTTTTTTTCAGCCATTTTGTTTTTCCCCTTTCAATTCATCTTTCCAGACAACGCGAAGCGTCCTGATTGCAGCAGAAAGCGCTTCGCGGTTGCGGGCGGCGTATCGTATATCTTCGATTGACGCGCCGTTTCTTTCGTCTGCGCACCAGCTTTCTTCTTCTTCCGCAGACGCAAGATAAATGTTCAGAATTTTTATGATTTCGCCTTTTTCCATTATGTCCTCCCGTTTCCATGTTTTCCGGTTACCATATTTTTCATATACTCTCTGACGCGCAGTACGATGTATTCAGCGTAAAGTTTTTCGATTTTCGCGCCCTTGCTGTTCTCCTCTCTGATCGTTTTTGTCCGGTCTCATATCCGCGCCGCAGTTGGGGCAGAATTTGTAAAGCATTGACGGTAATGTGCAGTCCCTCCACGTTCCACCAAACTCCCCACAAACAGAACAGCGGAGATTCATAAGGCCTGGGCCAGCGTAACTGTTATCTATTTCCCACTCCCCCCTCACCACCGGCCGCACATCGGCGGCGGGCAGTTCCTCGATTCTCTGGTACTCTGTCATTTCATCGGCTGAATGCTCATGACCATAGCGATCAATCCAATCGCTGAAACAGGCAAGGGCCGCATCCCGGCTTATGTAGTCCGTAACATGGTCGAAATCGACCAGTTTAACAGTTGCCATTGTCAGATCTCCTGTTCCACTGTTCAATATCGCTCTCAAGCAGAAAGTGTCCTTTTCTCTCGGTCAGTAGTGCGCCCAAAATACAATCATAACTATCTTCGTGCGTCCAGAACGTGTAATCAATAACTTTTCCTTACGGCAGTCTGTTGTGATTTGATTTTTTAATCAAGTGCTTCCCGCAAAACGGGCACGGTTTCAGCTTATCCATCCTCGCCGCCTCCTTCCCACGGCACATCGGTGTTGCCCTTCAGCCGGAATCCGTTCCACGCCGCCTTGATGCACAAATGGAGCGGCAAGCATAACAGACACCATGCAATCCTCCAGTTCCGGCGCATAAGGTAGATGCGTTTTTTCATTCCTCCCCGCCTCCTTCCTCCGGGTCGGGCCAACGTTCCGGGGACGGTCCTCCGAGTTGTTCATATTCTTCTTCACACCATGCGTTCAGCGGACAACCGAAGCACCCAAATTCAACAGATTTGCAGTGTTCATGCACAAGCCGCACCGCCGCAAACAGTTCTTCTTTAGTTGCCATCGCTTACCTCCTCCGGCGGTTCCGTCCGATTTCCCAGAAGGGTTTCCGCTCCGTATTTGTTCCAATGGTCAACAACTTTCTTCAGCCTCTCGGTCATTTCGTCGTTGGTAATAAACGGCTCTCCAACAAGAATGAGCTTGGACAAGCCAGACATCATTTCAGTATTCGATTCAAGTTCCCCTGCATCGAGAGCGTAAAATCTGTCAGAGTAAACACTCGTTCCTTTTTTCCCAATACGAACAGACTTAATCTTTGCCTCGATTAACTTAAATTCTGTCGTTCCGTCTGGGCGTTCTTGGCGGCGTATATAGCCAATTTTGTCTTTCGCGGTAATCATTTGGTATCCTCCTTCGGCGGTTCCGGGAGCGGCATCCAGTGGGTGACGGGGTGCATAATGCTTGTCCAATAATCATAGACAGCTTCTGTTTCAGTTTGCCATTCTTTTCCGCTCCACCTTACGCCGTCCCATACCACCGGCTCGCCATAAAATATTACACACGCGATTACTCGGTCATTTTTATCTGGCAACCTCTCCTTGACGGAAATCCATTCAGCCATTGTCCGTCCCTCCTTCCGTGTTTCTCCAAAATCCTTCAACGAAATCGCTGATCTGATCCATCTCGGCTTCCAGATTTACGACTGCCTCTCGAAGCTCTTTATATCTGCCTTGAAGTGCCTGCATTACAACGTCCGGAATATTCCTGACATTGAGCAGCCGCACCCGCTCTTCCGGCGTGAGTTCCGACCAATCAAGGGTTTTCAGTTCTGTCACCCGTCTGATCGGGCGTAGTTCAAGCGCCATTTTTCAACTCTCCATTCTCCATGTCTATTTCTTCGGAGCTGCTCCATCCTTGCCGTCTCCTTCCGCTCCGTCCCTGTCCTCATACCGGCATACGCCAGGCTCGTACGGCACCGGGCAGAAATCCGCGCACATCGGGCATTTGTCATTGCAGCAGATTTCATTGTCTGCCATCCATTTGCAGGTATCATCCATTGTTTGTCATCTCCAATCCAATTTGTCCTTCAAGCGGCTCTGCCGGTTGGCCTCGTTCAGCGCCGACAAGCCGTATCACGTTCTCGTGGTTTGTTTCCTTGTTGAACAGACCGCAAGCCTTCCAGCGCTTTGCCCAATCCGATGCTTCGGAATGGGTCAGTCCGTAGACTTCACACTTTCGTAATTTTCTATCGTGGTATTCTCCCTCTACCAGATGGTCGCACTCGCCGCACTTCCCGTCAGCGGTTCCGAACATCTGGTGCATGAGATCAATCTTTCGGACTGCCATCGGACACCTCCTCCAGCAGCTCCGGGTTGTCGTAGATGTTGCCGATAATCTCCATTCTTCCCATCGGAAGATCGTATATCGTATTATCTTTCAGGAGCTTATAAGCAGTTTGGTCGTCATCCCACACAAAAACATAGCGATTAAGCATGAATGACGGGATACAATCTGTTTCGATCACGACCACATCCCCCTCAAAAATCCGATTGCCGTTCTTGTCGCACAGCCCGGTGAACTGCCCGACAGTCTCCGGATCGACGTCATAGCCGAAGGGAGGAAGATCGATAATGCAGTGCCTTATGGGCTTACCGTCCTCAGAAAATGGATTGGGCTTCTGGATATAAAACCCTTGCACCCAGTCGCCGGTGTCTGATCGCTTGCCACGGAATAAGATTTCACGCATTTTTCTTTGCCTCCTGATCCATTCTATAGTTCTCCTTCGTCTCATACCAAGGACACGCCGTCAGTTCCTTCTCACCGTCACAGAGGCCATGGCGCAGGCGAATGCAAGTGCGGCAAATTGTGTCGTTGTTTGCCATCTAATTGTCCTCCATCAGATCAAACAGGCTCATGGTCATGCCGCCGTTTTTTTGCTCGCGTTCGGCATCGTCAAGGTTTTTGCAAGCAATTTTATAATAGCTTTCTTTCAGCTCAACTCCGACATGCTTTCTGCCCATTTTGATAGCCTGATAGCCCGTCGATGCAATCCCGTCAAACGGGTCAAGAACAACATCCTCCGGATTGCTGTAAAGTTCGATGCATCTTTCAATCACAGGAAGCTGTAACAGGCAGATGTGCCGCTCGTCATTATTTTCGCGGGCAACTTTGCCGTTCAGCGTGTCGCTTTGGTTAATATCCCACCAAACAGGGCTATTGTATTCATCCCAAATCGGGGAGGCTACTTCCTGCCAATGGCTGACGGGATAGGTCTCATTTGTATGTGTCACTCTTTCTGGGTTTTCTCCGGGCTTTCTGAACATGACAACATAATCCGGAATCCCCATGCGGCTCATGCAACTGTCTTTCTTGATCTGCTTGTGAAGCAATCCGATAGCTTTTGTCCGCTGCATTGCGGTTACTGGGTTCTTCCAAATGCACACGTCTGAATGGTAAATAAATCCAAGAGACTGCATCCAGCGGATAACATCTCCGCGAAAATCGCGAATACCGATAAATCCATCTCTTTCTTTGCTTGTCGGAAGATTCATGCAGTGTATACAGACGATGCGGCCCGGCATCATAACTCGGAACCATTCCCGGCCCAAAAACATATATTGTTCTGCAAATTCGTCATATGTTCTGCTGTTCCCCATGTCTCTTTCGCTGTTAGAAAAGGTGTAAAGAGATGCAAATGGGATTGATGTGACCGAAAGATGAATGCTGTTTTCTGGAATCCCTTGCAGAATTTCCACGCTGTCACCGTTATAGATGACAAAGTTCTTTCCTTCATGCTGTTGTAGGCACTTCATTACAATTCGCTCCTTAGCCATTTTGGGATAGTCATTTCAACTTGCGGATTATACGGGATCGTGATTTTTACCGTTCCGCGTATATCTCTTTCGAGAATATCTTTTGTGTGCTTGACCATTTCGGCGGTCATAAATGCAGCTTGTTTTTCTTTGCGGTCAATGTTTTGCTTTACGGCTCCCTCTGCTTCGCTCGTTACGATATGAACGGTAACTTTTTGTTTCTGACCAAAACGCCAGCAACGGCGGATTGCCTGATACATCATCTCATAACTGTCAGAAAGGCCAACAAATATCATGTTATGGCAATTCTGCCAGTTGAGCCCCCAACCAGCTATTGAAGGTTTTGTTACAAGATATCTGACATTTCCAACGGTAAATCCGTTCAATCTTTCTGCCTTGTCTGACGGATTGTCACTTCCGCGTATTTCTACGCTGTTTTCAATCAGCCGCGTTAATTCTTCGCTTTCCGCGTTAAGATCGCACCAGATAAGCCATTGTTCATCTGGCTGCGCGGCGACAATATCTGCGGCAAGTTTGCATCTGTCGGATAGGCTATTTCGTCTCGCATTTCTTCGCTCATTCAAAGTCTGCGCTTCTTTCGCAAAGAATGAAAACTGATCGTCGCAAATATTTATGTCGTATTTTACAACGTGCTCGATGGTTTCAAGCTCAGGCAGATTGTAGCCGTCTCCCGGATAGCCCAAATCAGCAGGATTAGTCAGAACAACGGCCCATGTTGCAAGCCACTCCCAAAATGCATCTTGAGCATGGCCTTTCAATCGCCACTTTGAAGTGTCGCCACCGTCATGTACAAAGAACGTCGCAAGCATTTCTTCCCGGCTCATAACGCCGCAAAATTCTGCTTGATTGCCAAGTTCCATATAATCATTCGGCGCTGGCGTAGCGGTGCAAGAGAGCTTGTAAGGCGTTTCCGCGAAAAGGTCAATAATCTCCGTTCGCGTCTTGCTTGTGAAGTTTTTCAGAATGCTGCTTTCATCAAGCACAACTCCGCAAAAAATGGAAGCGTCAAAATGATCCAAAATCTCGTAGTTCGTGATATTTATTCCGTTCACAACTTGCGATTGCTCTCGAACCACATTGACGGCATATCCGAATTTCAGGCCTTCGCGTTTTGTCTGTTCGGCAACCGCAAGCGGGGAAACAATCAGAACAGGCTTATTGCAATGTTCGTGAACGCGCTGCGCCCATTCGAGCTGCTGGATGGTCTTTCCAAGCCCACAATCCTCAAACAGCGCGGCGCGGCCTTTCTTCAAAGCCCAGAAATCAATATCTTTCTGCCATTCAAAAAGATTCTTGTTCATTTCGGATTTTGGCTTTTCAAATCCGCTGCTGATTGCTTTTTGTCTCTTTGATTCCAAAAAATCGTTGTAACTATTCAAGTGTTTCTTTTTCTCCTTCCTTCTTTAATGCGGATTCCGTCATGTAGACAGTCCGCTCTCCGCCGCTGTATAAAATCGGTTCGTCAAACTTGACCTTGTACGCGGTTGGAAGATGCAGGTTATCCGCAAAATCGTACCGGCCAACAATAACCCCGCTATATGTCGCGCCGCCAAAGCAATACGATACGCGGTCTGATATTTCGAGTTTCCCCATTCTCCGCCTCCATTTCCAATAAATTGAAAAAACCTTTTGTTTTCGCCCTTCGACAAAATCAGCGTAACACAATCGTCAAACAATTTTGTCACACGCGGATGAAGATTAAAAGATTGAGATTGAAATGTGGGCATGGGGGGAAGTGCTTAGCGGCGCGGAGCCGTTCGGAAACGAGCGACCAACTGTAAACAGGGGGCGGGCTATGATCGTCTGGCCCCTGTTATGTTGTGGTTATACGCTATAATCGAAACATAACCGCCGCAAGCCCGGCCAGTCTGCCCCGGTCCGGCTCTGGCTCGCGTGGCCTGGCGTAGCCTGCGCCGATCTCCCGCAAAGGCGGAAGGGCCAGCCGCCCCACCTCCGCCCCTATGGGAGCGCCCCTCTGCTGCTTCCCCCGGTCCATCTACCTATTGCTCAGGTAGGTTAAACTCAATTCAACTTTACTATTCTGTACAATACCAAAACGCACAAGGAAGGACGCGCCCGCGCCCGCCCGCGATGATGCACGACATACGGCGCGCGGGCGGTATATCAAGCGTGTTGCTCGCGCGCGCGATATATATTAAGGTATGTCCAGCTTTCGGCATGGTGCGCGGCGGTTTCAGTCTGGCCAGCTTCCGCGCGGATCAGGGAGAGCTTGCCAGGATCGCCGGGCGGACAGCTTTTCGGATATCAGACTTTTCCCGCGAATCTGGCTTTTCTTTTCCCGGATCGCCTTTTGTTCATTCTGCACATTATTATAACCGATTTTTTGGCAAATTTCAATAGTTTTTGAGAAAAAATATTGAAAAATTAACAAAAAGTTATGTATACATTTGTACAAATTGTTAATTTTGCAGTTCAAATTGGTAACTTATGGCAGAAAGGGCATA
>ERZ808027.17-NODE-17-length-16752-cov-3.056852_pt1 | contig 16752 bp, 12 predicted proteins | sample MGYA00380183_ERZ808027 | MGnify/ENA primary metagenome ERZ808027 (study PRJEB31490, sample SAMN06133374) | cow dung metagenome | isolation source: H7 | host: cow | place: China: Chengdu | collected 2015-05 ...
AATTGTTGTTAAAACAAGAATGTGCAACAAGCCTTGAAGACAGATTCCGTTTTGCAACATACGCTTTTGCACAAAGTTCTGATTATGACACAGCAATATTCGGATATTTCAATCAAAAAACCGCAATGCCTGTATTCAAACAAAGTTGCCACCAATCAAATGTTTTGCGTTATGGAGAAAACCCTCATCAAAAGGGATACTTTTATGGAGACTTGGAGTCCTTTGTTGAGCAACTTCATGGCAAAGAAATTTCTTATAACAACATAGGTGACATCGACGCTGCTTGCAGATTGATTGATGACTTCGAAGAAACGACATTTGCAATCATAAAACATAATAACGCATGTGGGTTGGCAAGCCGTCCTACATTGAAACAAGCTTATGCAGATGCATTGGCAGGAGATCCTGTTTCAGCTTTCGGTGGTGTATTGGTATGTAATCGTACCATAGACAAGGAAACAGCCGAACTTATGAATAGTCTGTTTATGGAAATCTGCATTGCACCGGATTATTCTGAGGAAGCATTGGAAATATTGAAATGTAAGAAAAACAGAATCTTATTGAAACGTAAAGATACACCGATGCCAGAGGTTCAATATCGCTCGGCGTTGAATGGAATCTTAGTTCAAGATGCAGATAACGTTGTTGAAAAATGTGAAGATTTGAAATCGGTAACATCAACTGCCCTTACGGAAGAACAAAAGAAAGATTTGATATTCGCAAACAAAATAGTAAAACATACAAAGTCTAATGCAATAGTTTTGGCTAAGAATCAACAATTGTGTGCAAGCGGAACAGGTCAGACAAGTCGTGTTGATGCGTTGCGACAAGCGATAGAAAAAGCAAAAGGCTTTGGATTTGATTTGCAAGGAGCAGTTATGGCGTCTGATGCCTTCTTCCCATTCCCTGATTGTGTCGAAATAGCAAGTAAAGAAGGTGTAAATGCAGTGATACAACCCGGAGGCAGTGTTAAGGATGACTTAAGTATTGAATTCTGTGAAAATAATAAAATTGCTATGGCAATGACCGGTAACAGACATTTCAAACACTAAAAAAATCAAAAATAAAACCGAAAACTGAAACACAATAATAAAAACGCCGTAAAAGTAGGAAAATAGTATAGAAATGGGTTTGTTTTCATTTTTAACAAGAGAAGTAGCAATAGATTTGGGTACGGCCAATTCCATCGTAATATGCAACGATAAGGTTGTTGTTGATGAACCGTCGATTGTGGCAGTTGATCAAACAACCAAGAAAATCATTGCAGTAGGTAAAAAAGCCATGCAGATGGATGGTAAAACCCATGATGCGATAAAAACAATACGTCCGTTGAGAGACGGAGTTATTGCCGATTTTGATATGGCGAATGATATGATTCGTGAACTTATCCGAATGATAAACATGAAAAAAACAATCATTCCGCCATCATTGAAAATGGTTATTTGTATTCCGAGTGGTATAACCAATGTTGAGGAGCGTGCAGTAAGAGATGCTGCAGAGCAAGCAGGAGCAAAGGATGTCAGATTAATACATGAGCCGATGGCGGCAGCGATCGGTATCGGTATTGATGTGCTTGAGCCGGTCGGAAATATGATAATAGATATAGGAGGTGGTACAAGTGAAATCGCAGTCATAGCTTTGGGTGGTATAGTTTGTAATAAATCGATACGAATCGCAGGAGATGAGTTCAATCAAGACATTATAGACTACATGCGTAAGCAACACAATATCCATATTGGAGAAAGAATGGCTGAGAAGATTAAGATAGCTGTTGGAGCTGCTATTCCGGAATTGGCTGATCCGCCTGAGGATTTTGCAGTTCAAGGACGTGATGTTTTGACAGGAATTCCTAAGGAATTGCATGTAAATTACAAAGAGATAGCTCATGCTTTGGATAAATCGATTGCAAAGGTTGAAAGTGCGGTTCTTGAAGCCTTGGCGATGACTCCGCCTGAATTGGCATCGGATATTTATCATACAGGTATATATCTTGCAGGTGGTGGTGCATTGCTTAAAGGGTTGGATGTGAGATTGCAAGCGAAAACCAAATTGCCTGTACACGTTGCAGAGGATCCGCTAAGGGCTGTAGCAAGAGGAACAGGCATGGCATTGAAACACTATGACGAATATACTTTCTTGATAAAGTAATAGTATAATCAGTAAAAAGAGTCGGAGTAAACCTTGAATCAAGGAATATACTCCGACTTTTATTTTTTCCAATTTTTATGAACGAAAGAGAAAAGCAGATAACCAAAGTAACACTCGTTGGAAGCGTTGTTAATTTGTTGCTTGCCGCATTCAAGATTATTGCCGGGATTTTCGGACGCAGTGGTGCAATAGTAGCAGACGGCGTTCACTCGCTTAGCGATTTGGTAAGTGATGTTGTAGTTTTGGTTTTTATCCCGATGTCATCAAAAGGCAGAGATAAACGTCATAAATACGGACATGGTAAGTTTGAAACCCTCGCAACGCTTATCGTAAGCATTATTTTGATAGTTGTATCTGCAAAATTGATTATTGAATCAATAAACACTATTGTTGCGTGTTTGCAGGGTGAAGTTTTGCCTGTGCCGGGTATGATTGCATTTTGGGCGGCTGTTATTTCGATTCTTTCCAAGGAATTGCTATATCAATATACCATCTTCGTTGGTAGAAAAACAGAATCCGAAGCCTGTAAAGCCAATGCTTGGCATCATCGTTCCGATGCTTTGTCTTCGATAGGTTCGTTGTTGGGTGTGGGAGGAGCAATTTTGTTGGGAGAAAAATGGACTATACTTGACCCGATTGCAGCCTTTGTTATAGGGCTTATGATTTTGGTTGTAGCAGTCAAGATGTTCAAACCGCCAATCGATGAGTTGATGGAAAAATCTTTAGGTGAAGAAACTGAAATCGAAATAGAGAATATAATCCTTTCAACTCAAGGAGTGCTGAATCTGCACAACTTAAAGACTCGTTGTAACGGAAGAAGTAAGATAATCGATTGCCATATCAGAGTAAAAAGAGATAAAACCATTGTTGAGGCACACGATATTGCAACGGCGGTTGAAAGAAATCTGAGAGAAAGATTTGGAGAGCATACCCAAATAGGCATACATGTCGAGCCCGAAAAAACAGTTGAAAAATCCTTGTAAAATAACCTTTTAACGAAACAAAGAAACAATTTACTGATTCTTTGTTTTAATTTACTGAAATCAAGAAAGAATTTTCTAAAACAAAGAATTATTTTTGTGGTTTCAAATCATTGAAAATCAGTTCTTGATTTTGATGGTCGGAAAGTGTGATTGTCCCTGTTTTATCTTAAATTTATTGAAATATATTTTTGCTTGCAGAGCATAGGATGAGCTAAAAAACACTGAGATTTATACAATAAATTATTAACATTTGACCGTTGATAAATACAATAGGCATGTCTGCTGCTAAATGCAGAATTGGTACTAATTTAGTAGGTTGTAAAAATAGTGTAATCTTATGAGAAGAAAGTTGTTTGTTTTATGCCAAATCGGAATGTTTATTTTGTTGAGTGGCAGTGGGTTTTGCCAAAAAGTAGTTCAAGAAAGACCATATCGGGATGCCTTTTTGGAAGCCTATGATAACTATCAAAACAAAAATTATGCACTTTCGTTTGAGCAGTTTTCGACATTTATCGAAGCTTATTGTGATAATGACAATGCGTTTTTGCAAGATGCGTTTTTCTTCAAAGCGGCTGCAAGTTGTCAAATGATGAATAATGATGCGGATGCTTTGTTGTTAAGTTACATAAAACGCTATCCGCAATCTCTACATACGAATGATGCGTATTTTCTTTTGGCTAATTTTTACACACAAAACAATCAGTATGATAAAGCTTTGAGTGTATATCGCCAAATGAATACTTCTGTTTTGGATCAAGAGAAAAAATATGAGTATGCTTACAAATACGGTCATAGTCTTTTTATGCAGGGAAGCTATGATGAGGCTTTGATAGAATTTGATAAGGTAAAAGATGCAAAAAGTAAGTATGCAGCACCCTCAACCTATTTTTATGCACATATTCTCTATGAACAAAAGAAATACAATCTTGCATTGAAAGAATTTTTGACACTCCAAAACGATAAAAGTTTTGGAAAGATTGTACCATTCTATATTGCACACATATATTACTACCAACAAAATTATGAAGAGTTGATAAAGATAGCTCCCGACTTGTCGGAAAAATCACAGTCTAAGAAGAGTTACGAACTAAACAGAATGTTGGGAGATACATACTATAAATTGGGAAGATATAAGGAAGCAATCCCATATTTGGAAAAGACTGCACAGGAAGCAGGTGCAGATGCACAAGATTACTATTTGTTGGGCTTTACGCAGATGGAAGAGAAAAATTTTGAAAAAGCCAAAAGATACCTCGCATCTGCAAGTGAGAAGAAAGATTCTTTGGGACAGAATGCTCTATATCATTTAGGAATATGTCTATTGGAAACAGACAATAGATCGGAAGCTCAAGCTATGTTCAAAGAAGCAAGTGAACTTGATTTTGATATGCAAGTTAAGGAGAATGCTTTGTTGAATTATGCGAAGTTGTCTTATGAAACATCTCCTGCATACAATGAATCGGTAAAGGCTTTTCAGTTGTTTGCAGATTTATTTCCTAACTCTGCCAAGGCAAATGAAGCAAAAGAATATTTGGCTCAGTTGTATGGCGATATGAAAAACTATCGCGATGCAATCGAAATGATAGAACAGATGTCCGAAAGGAATTTATCTGTAAACAGAGCTTATCAACGTTTGTGTCTAAACAGAGCAATCGAACTTTTTAATGAAAATAGATTGGATGATGCGTTGATTTATCTGGATAAATCCTTGTCTCAAGCTCACGATAACAGCCTTACGGCAACTGCTTATTACCTAAAAGCTGAAGCGTATTATCAAATGGGTGAATACGATTTGTCTATTAAAAATCTGAATACTTTTTACGCTTCGAGTGGTTCTGATAAAAGTCCGTTCTTGCCTCAAGCCGACTATGCGATGGGCTACAATTTGTTTAAGCAAAAGAAGTATTCTTCTGCCGAAGGTTATTTTCAAAGAGCTATAGGCAAGTTAAATGCTCAACAAAACACAGATGCGACTTTACGATATGCCGATTGTCTTTACATGGGTAAGAGATTTCGCGATGCAATCGCAGAATACGGAAAGATAATCAAAGAAAAACATCAGGATTTCGATTATGCAACTTATCAAACTGCAATGGCATACGGAGCTTTGGGAAATTACGCTCGCAAAAAAGAGATATTAGAGCAGGCAAACAACGATTTTACATCCGGAAGCTATGTTGCAAGTATGAAATATGAGCTTGCGAATACCTATCTCACTTTAGAAGAAAACAAGACAGCCATTTCGACCTATCAAAACGTTATAGAAAAATATCCACAGTCGATTCACGTCAAAGATTGCTATGCAAAAATCGGTATGATTTATTATAAATTGGGCGATGATCAAAAAGCGTTGGTGTATCTTGATAAATTGGTGAAGATGTATCCTGAAAGCGAGGAGGCAAGGACTGCGTTGGGTAATATCAAAGCAATATATGTAGATGCAAACAAAGTAGATGATTTTATAGCTTACACAAAGAGTATTCCGAGTGCAAGTATCTCTGTTGGCGAACAAGATTCCATAAGTTACCAAGCAATAGAAAATTTGTATATGAACGGAGATTGTCCGAATGCAATTGCAGGTTTCAAAAACTATCTGAGCAAATATCCCGACGGAGCTTTCTTTGTCAGTGCCAACTATTATCTTGCCGATTGTCTAAACAAGATAAACCAAAAGCAAGAGGCGTTACAACATTACGAAAACATAGTTTCAAAGCCTAAGAACGTATTTACAGAAAAATCTCTTTTGAAAGCAGCCGAGATAAACTTTGAAGAAAAAAACTACGACAAAGCAAAGCAATATTATTCTCAACTTGAAAAGATTGCGGAAATAACATCCAATAAATTGCAAGCAATAGACGGACAAATGCAATCTTGTTTTGAATTGGGACAAGCTGATACGGCTATAATATGTGCAAATAAGCTTTTGTCGCTTGATAAATTGGATGAATCTGCTCGCGAAAGGGCAAACTACATATTGGCGAAATCTTTGTTGCTAAATCAAAATAGCGGGCAGGCAATCGAAGAATTCAAACGCTTAACCAAAGCAAAAAATCCTGAATATGCGGCAGAGGCACAATATGTCTTGGCTGAAATAGCATTTAATTCAGGAAAAATCGAAGAATCCGAAAAAATGATTCACCAAATCAATGCAAATCCTTCGAGCGAATATTGGTTGGCTAAAACCTTTGTTCTTTGGGCTGATATATTCAAAAGCAAGGGTAATACGATTCAAGCAAAGCAAACTCTTCAAAGCATAATCGATAACTATGAAGGCGATGAAGAGTTGATTGAATTGGCAAAACAAAAACTCATTTCTTTAACCGACGAAGAAACAAAGACACTTCAAGAAACCGAAGACAAGAGACAAGAACAACAAGAGGCTGTCGATGAAATCATAATCGAAGATGCAGAACAATAAAATCAATAAACAATAAAGCAAATTGCAGAAATGAAAAGATATATATTTACAAGTATTGTTTTAGGTCTTTTGAGTATGAGTCTGAATGCTCAAAACCAAGAAGAGAAAGAGTATAATGAAAGTGTTATAATGAGGAGTTCGTTTTCTCCGGTTGTAAGTGAGGCATATAAACTGAGTGATAAACCGACTGTTTTGGAATCAGAATTTCGTCTTCCTCCTTTTCGTTACGATAAAGAGGGAAAACGGTTTCAGACAACAATGACTTTCGAGAATATAAAGCCTGCAAAAGTAAAGGGAGAACCAATTGCACGATTATATAATACACATTTGAAAGCCGCAATCGGGACTTATTTTTCTTCACTCTTTGATGCCTCGTATTCTCAAACCAGATCGAAAGATTTTATCTATGCTTTGAACTTCAAACACAAATCTTCATTGGGACAAATCAAAGATTACGCAAATTCTTCATACGCAAACAATGATTTGAATTTTTATGCCAAAAAGATTTGGAAGAGTTTTTCTTTGGATGCAAACTTGTTCTACTCACACCAAAGACACTATTATTATGGCTTTTCAGATAGTTTGAATAAAGAAAAGAAGGATTACAGAGCACAATACCACACAGTAGGAACGCAAATCAACTATACAAGCTTGTATAAAGATGAAAATAAATTGCACAATAATGCTTCATTCGCTGTAAAACATACTTCGGGAAAATGGGGCTATGGAGAAACCGATTTGTTATTGAATGCAGGCGTGTCAAAGCAATTAACACTTTTTGGAGACGCCCCTCAGTTAATCGGGTTGGATGTTACATACGAACATATCTTTGGTAAATATTCCGCAAAAGACCTTACACCGTTTTTCAATCCTATTTTGGTGCTTCAAGAGTATAAAAACGTGCAAGGAGTGGTTGATATAGATGCGAATATAGCCTTTACGCTTCATGATTATGCTGTATATGGATCGCTTTCATTTGTTCCGGGATTTGGAAACAAAAAACCGTTTTTGTTTCTTCCTACTTTGATTGTTACAACACCGCCTATTGTTGAAAATATTTCAATAAAAGGAGGTTTGAAATCTGGATATAATTTACCGACACTTCAATCTCTTGTGAAAGAAAACCCTTACATTGCACCGAATGTGCATACCGATTTGGAAAGTTACACAAAGATTTTTGCATTAGCTTCATACGCAGGTGCCGATAACCTACACCTCGGATTGGAGGCTGGATATGATATTATCAAAAACAAGTACTTCTACACTCTTGACAAGGATGCTGTTTTGAATAATATGTTTTCGCTCAGCTATGACAATGCAAACAGATTCTATATCGACTTTAATTTCGATTATAAATTGAATAACATAGTTTTGAGAGCCAATGCAATGTTCCAAGATGTGAAAACAGCTAATTTGAAAGAGGCTTGGTATACACCGAAATTCAAAGCTGATTTAGCATTTGAGTATACAGCGGCAGACAAATTCAAAATAGCATTCATACCAGGCTTCTTCAGTTCGATGAAATGTGAAAATGAAAATGGTGAAATCGTAAAATTGAAATCGGGAATAGATATTAATCTCAATGCTTCATACAACTATTCCGACCAATTGGTATTCTTTGTAGAGCTTAACAATCTTGCTTTCCAAAGATACTACGAATATTACAACTATCCTTCGCAAAGATTTGTAGGTCTTTTGGGTGCGAGATTTGCTTTTTGATTTTGATAAAATGAAATCAAGAAACAATTTAACGAAATCAAGAATTATCGCAGCGAAACTTGATTCTGTAATTGGCTTACAAACAATTGATAAATTTATAAGCGACATCATGAGCGGCAAGCTTGATGTCGCTTTGTTGTATCGCATAAGCGTCGAATACGATGACAAGATCGGCTTTCATGCAGCTTGGATTTTGGAGAAACTTTGCGAGAAAACTCCCGACTATGCAGTGATTTTTGTTGAGGAATTGATGATTTCGTTCAATCGGTTTACGAATAAAAGCACTATAAGGCAGTATGCAAAATTGATTTCAAGGCTTTTGAAATATGATACAAAGAATCGCTTGAATGAAGAATTGAGTGATAAACTTCGAAATCTTTGTCCAGATTCTTTGATTGAGGGTTGTTTTAATCAGTTGATAGATAAGACATCACCGATTTCGGTAAAGCAAATGTGTTGTGAAGTTTTGTTGCAGTATAAGGACAAAGAAGTTTGGATAAAGGAAGAGTTGCAGGCTTTTTGCGAACAATTATCCATTCAATCTTCAGCCGCAAGCAGGGCATATCGCAAAAAGCTTTTGAAAGACTTGTGTTGAATAATCTGATATTTGGGATAAAAATAGTAATTTTGCACTCCAAATTGAGATTGCAATGAATGAAGAAAGAGCATTGATATTAGGTCGGGAGCGAATTGGTAAGTTATTGTCACAATATGCCTTGCCGGCAGTGATAGCTCAAATAGCATCATCATTATACAACATAGTAGATAGAATCTTTATTGGTCAGGGTGTGGGGGCTTTGGCAATTTCAGGTTTGGCTCTCACATTTCCGTTTATGAATCTTGCAGCGGCATTTGGTGCTTTGGTAGGTGTCGGTGCTTCTACTTTGATTTCTATAAAATTAGGTGAGAAAGATTATCGTACAGCAAGGCTTGTGCTTGGTAATGTGATAATTCTCAATATTATTTTGGGAGTTGGATTTACTATAGTTTGCCTTCCGTTTTTAGAACCCTTGCTCTATGCTCTTGGAGGTAGCACAGAAACCGTTCCTTACGCAAAAGACTATATGTATATCATACTTTTGGGTAATGTGTTTACGCATTTGTATCTTGGATTGAATGCAGTGTTGCGGTCTTCCGGCTATCCGGAGAAAGCGATGTATGTTACGATTGCTTCCGTTGCCTTGAATGCGGTTTTGGATATGCTGTTTATTTTTGTCTTTCATTGGGGCATTGCAGGGGCTGCGTGGGCTACGGTGATAACTCAAATACTTACAACCCTTGTTTTAGTATTTATGCTGTTGAAACGAAACAAGGTTGTGTACATTACAAGAGAGTGTTTTCGTTTGAAAAGAAAGATTGTTTCACAAGCTTGTGCAATCGGAGCATCTCCTTTTTTTACCAATTTGGTTGGCTGCCTGATAGTGATAGTTGTTAATTTGCAACTGCAGAAATATGGAGGCGATTTGGCTATAGGGGCATACGGTATAATAAACTCTGTAGCCTTTATGGTGTTGATGGTAATTCTTGGCATAACACAAGGAATGCAACCGATAGTCGGCTATAATTATGGAGCGAAAAACTATTCCAGAGTATTGCGTTGCTTAAAGCTTGCCATGGTTTGCGGATTGATTGTTGCAAGTGTTGGATTCTTGCTTTCCGAACTTTTGCCCGGATTCATTGCTATGGCCTTTACAAGTGATGAAAAGTTGATAGAATTGACTATTCCCGGATTTCGAATCTTTATGGTTGCAGCTCCGTTGATTGGTTTGCAGGTTGTGGCATCTAATTTCTTCCAATCAATAGGCTTAGCCAAAAAAGCAATCTTTTTATCTTTGACAAGACAACTTTTATTCTTGCTTCCCGGACTATATCTTTTCCCTTTGGTTATGGGACTCGATGGAATATGGTTTGCAGCCCCTGTTTCAGATTTCTGTGCTTTTGTAATAACGATGATTATGCTTTATTATCAGGTTGCGAAGATGCGGAAAGAAGGTCTGAATGCAAACCTCACAAAATAGAATCTACATGGGAACTGAACGAGAAAAACTTTGGAATGCCGAATACATTAAAGTATGGTTGGTGAACTTCTTTATATTTTTCTCGTTTATGTTAGTAACACCCTTGTTGCCCTTATACTTAAGCGAAACCTTTGGTGCAGATAAACATACCATTGGTGTAGTGCTTTCGGGCTATACTTTGACTGCTCTGTTGATTAGACCGTTCAGCGGATTTATTGTAGACAGTTTTGATAGAAAGAAAGTATTGGTTTGTTGTATGCTTTTGTTCTTTCTGCTCTTTGCCGGATATTTGTTAACTGCCTCTTTGTTGATTTTTGCCATAGTAAGAACATTACATGGTGCACCTTTTGGAGCAGCAACCGTAGCAAACAGCACATTAGCCATAGATGTACTTTATCCAAGTCGCCGTTCAGAAGGCATAGGCTACTATGGACTGAGCAATAACGTTGCAACAGCAATCAGTCCTTCGATAGCATTATGGATTTACGAAACAACGCATAACTATCAGTTGATATTCATTCTCTCATTGCTTTTTGCAGGTTTGGGACTTGCAATAAGTGCAAGTTTGAAAACGACAAAAAAAGAACCAATCAAAGATACAAAGAAGATAAGTTTGGATAGATTTTTTCTACTCAAAGCATGGCGTGGAGCGATCTGTATTATGTGCTTTGCTTTCTCCTATGGGATACTTTCAACCTATATTGCAATATACGGAAAGGAAAGATTAGGAATAACAAGCGGCACAGGATTATTCTTCTTTTTGTGTTCTGCCGGCTTGATTCTTTCTCGATTGATAGGAAGCCGTACATTGAGAAAAGGAATGATTGTTCAAAATGCTTCTTTCGGCATAGTTATTTCCTTGATCGGTTATCTGCTTTTTGCAGGAGTGCATAATAATTGGGGGTATTACGGAGCTGCGTTTATCATTGGCTTGGGTAACGGTCATATGTTCCCGGCTTTTCAGACTATGTTCATAAATCTTGCTCCCAATACAAGAAGGGGAACGGCTAATTCTTCACTTTTGATTTCGTGGGACGTGGGAATAGGTTTGGGAATAATGATAGGAGGGGTTATTGTCGAGTATTTGGGATATTATTCTGCCTTTTGGACTTCTGGAATCGTCAATGCGATAGGCGTCCTTTACTTTTTCGTAGCAATGCGTCAAAGTTACAATCGCGACAAACTAAGATAAAGAACGCCGTATCAAATATAGCTTATTCTTCTTCTACGTTATTCAAAAACCATTCCATATATTCTGGAAGGTCAATCATAGGATGGAAATTTTCTTGCTCAGGATTATTTCCAAGAGGACATAATTCCAAATATCCTAACAGCATTGCAGTGTCGTATTCTCCCAACATCTGTTCGATTAACGAGTAAACTGCAATCAATAAATCTTCATCCTCCTCAATATATTCTTTAAGTGCAACTCTCAAACCGACTTTTGTTCTCTCTTCATCGCTTTCAAGTGGCATAAACCAAAGATTTTTACTGCTGATTCTGTGCTTTTCAAAGCTGACACTTACATTGCTACCTTTTGCAGGCTTAAATGCGATAATATCCCAAAAATCCAATATAGGTGCTTGTTCACAAAGCGAAATCAAATCATCGAAATAATCCACATCTCCTTCACTTGTGAAGGTCAAAGTACGACCTTTGTCCGTCAGATCCCCCAGCACAAAATCTATTCCTTCGCTGTATTGTTTCAAATCTTTATCCAAACGCACCAAAAGTGCATCCGCATCAGATGAATCAAGCGAATCGATGTCCATCAGATTGTCTTTGTATTCTGTAAACTGTTTCCAAAATTCTTCAGCTGTCATTTCTCTAAATTTTATGTAATGTTATTCGTTTATGTTTTTGTTTGAGTGCTAATTTGCAGTGTTTTCCACTATATGAGCTTCGATTTCCAAGTCCACATCGAACGTTTGTTTAACTGTATCGATGACATGCTTTGCAAAATTATGGATTTCCTCACCTGTTGCTTGACCATAATTAACTAAAACCAAGGCTTGTTTTGCGTGCATTCCCACATTGCCAAAACGTTTTCCCTTAAAACCGCAACTTTGTATCAAATAAGCCGCCGAAAGTTTGACTCCGTTCCTATCCTCAAACCAAACTATGTTTTCATCTTTTTGTTTCAAACGCTCAAATTCTGCTTTTGATACAGTCGGGTTTTTGAAGAACGAACCGACATTGCCAAGCGTTTTAACATCGGGCAGTTTTGAATTGCGTATTTCAGTAATGATTTCGCACATTCTTTCAGCCGTCAAATTCTTTGCCTCTTCTTCCGAGATAGATTGGTTGATTGCCGAATAAGATAGTTGAGGTGTGAAAGCCTTCTTTAATCTGAATGCAACATAACAAATCAATTCGTTTTTGTTGTCTTTTTTCCAACGAGAAAAACGATAATCGAATTGACAATCTTTTGCATAGAATCGTTTTATTTCTCCGTTTGACATATCGAACGATTCAACCCATTCGATATAATCGGCAACCTGTGCTCCGTATGCCCCGATGTTTTGAACAGGAGCCGCACCCACCGTTCCGTATATTGCAGCCAGATTTTCCAAACCGCAATAGTTCTTTTTGCAAGCCCATAGCACAAATTCCCTCCAAACTTCCCCTGCCGCAACTCTAAGTACGATTTCATTCTCATCTTCTTCCAAAACCTCGATTCCTTTGTTGCAGACTCTCAAAACGCAACCCTCAAAACTCGAATCTTTGAAAACCGTATTGCTTCCACCTGCCAAAATCAACAACTTGCCATAGCGTGCAAACAAATCCTTAATCAGAGGCAAATCATCTTCGTTTGCAAATTCCACATACTCTTTTGCCGTGCAATCAAGTCCGAAGGTGTTGTAATCTTTCAAACACTTGTTATATTCCATCATAAATCCAAAGGCTAAAACTACTATCTGCAAAGGTACGAATTTATTTTCGAGTAATTTGATTTCAGTATTTGTTTTATCGGAATGAAACTTGATTTGAGTGGCTTAAAAATCGCCTGAAACTCTTTCTTGATTTCAATTTTTTCTTTCTTGATTTCGCTCGACTGAAACAAAGAAAGAATTTTGCGAAACGAAGAAAGAATATCGGGCATCTTTACATAGATAAAATTTGTCTTGTAAAATGAAGATAAAAACCGTATCTTTGCATTCTGAAACATTGTAAACAAAAAAGCTATGAATGGATTGCGTTTGTTTTCTCGCAAGTTGATATTTCCGATTCTTATTTTGAGTGCTTTTTGCATTGCCTTGCCGCCTTTTTTCAAAAGTATGTCGCTTGTGCTTTTTGCTTTGGTACTTTTGCTTAGCGGAGAGATGTTCAAAATCAAATATTCGTTCAAAAAAATCGTAAATGCGAAAAATCCCTTGTTTTGGTTGATTACCTTGTTTGTTGTTTATGCTTTTGGAATGCTTTGGAGCAAAGATTTGGATTATGGATTGAAGGATTTGACAATAAAGCTTCCGTTGTTGATAGTGCCTGTTTTATGCTTTTTCTTGCCGAAACGATTTGTAACAAGAAAGCGTCTGTGGATTTATTCTTCGGCATTTATTGCAGGATTGTTGATAGTGTTGTTTGAATGTCTGATAAAAGGTCTCGCAAATGCCTTTTTCGGTGAAGAATTTGCGATAGAATATATCTTTTATACGCGTCTATCGGGCGGATATCACGTTACTTATCTTTCTTTGTTTTGTCTCGTTGCCCTGTTTGTGTTATATAAAATACCGCTTTCAAAACTCTTTTCAATTGATTCGAAAACCTCATTTGCGATTAAAGGAATATTGTTTGTTGTTCTTGATGTGTTTTTGATTTTGCTAAGTGCGAGAATAGCGTTTATCGGTATGATTCTTTTGCATGTGGGGATTGCTTTTGATTTGTTTGTTTTCAGAAAACAGTATCTTAAATCTCTTTCGCTCTTGCTTCTGATTACTATCGTAGTTTTTGGGGCCTCGAATATCAAAACATTCAATCAACGCTATCAAAACATAGATAAAAGTACCACGATCGCACAACAGGGCAGTCAAAAGAAAGTTTCGGATTCACTTTCTCAACGTTCGTTTATCTATTCCAATATCTTTGAGTTGATAAAGCGTAATTGGGTGATAGGATATGGCACGGGAGATTCGCGAATGGCGTTGGAGGATTTTTATAATGAAAAGAATGTTTCTTTCGGTCGCTATTTGAATGCTCACAATCAGTTTTTGCAAACAGCGGTTGCGGTAGGAGCGTTAGGCTTGCTTTGTTTGATGATGTGCTTTGTTAGCTATTTGTTCGGATTTCTTGGAAAGAATACTTATGTATTTTTGTTTGCGATTGCTCTTATCGGATTGTCTATGATGACAGAGGCGATTTTGGAACGTCAGGCAGGTGTTCATTTCTGTGCTTTTGCATTCTGTTGGTTTGTTCCCTTTATGAAAAGAAGCAAAACAAAAAAAATAAGGACTGCATAAGCAATCCTTATTGTTATATCTATGTATTAAAACGATATTATTCGTCTTCAGAATCGTCTTTCGAGTCTTCAATATCATCAACTTCGGAATAGTCTCCGTGAACCAAAACGAATTTGTCTTTTCCTTGTACTTCGTTTTCTTCTTCCTCGCTTGTAGCGTTTACGATTTCATCATCTGTTTTAGAAGAACCTAATATTTCTTTGTCGAAATCTTCTTCGGTGAATTTGGAATCAACAACCACATCAACCTTTACCATATACACAGCATCATCTGTTTCTAACGGTACGACGTATATTGAAGAGCCGTCAGGTTTTGTTATCTTTTGAGCAGCGTTTGTGTAACCCTCGCCATACTTTACGTCGAACAATTCTCTTGCTTCTTCAGGCAAATTTTGGTAGCTTTTAATTAAACGTTTCTTTTCTTGCTTCTTCATGTCCTATCCTAAATTTTTTTGCAATATTACACATATTGAAATTAATGAAACAAGATTTTGTTCTTTTTTTTTGCGTTTTTTTTATATCTTTTTGTGAATCAATAGAATAAAAATGAGCATTTATCTGATTATAGTTAGCGTTCCTTGGTTTATTTTGCTATTCGAGGGATGTTTTATAAGCAAACGAAAGTAGTAAACACCATCCGGAATGCCTTCTGCCGACCAATCATTTTGGTAATTTTTGCATCGATAGACTACTTTTCCTCTTCTGTCAATCACAACTAATTCATTGTCGGGATAGCTTTCAAGATTGTAAATTTTGAAGTAGTCATTTATTCCATCTCCATTAGGAGACATTGCATTTGGAATTTTGATATTTATTATTTCTTCTTGTTTTGGCTCTTTTTTTACAAAGGTTTCTGTCTGTGAAATGGCTGTTGCTATTTCTTCTTTCGTTTTATTGTTTTCCGCTTTCGGAGTTTCGCTTTCTTGTTTTTTTGCAATAGGAGTTTCTTTTGGAATTTTGTTGGTAATTGGTTGTGAAGTTGTCGGAATAGGAACAATAATTGGAACAAGAGAATCTGATTTGGTTTCGATAAAACGAGTTTCTGTCATAAATGAATCTATGATTGGGCTTACTGTTTCTTCGATAGAGGTAGATGTTTTTTGTAAATCTGGAGTTGTTTCTATCTTTGGTGTGATTTCTTGTTTTATTTCGATAGTCGGTTTCGTTAAAGCGGTTTGCTCAGATGATGGTTCGGTTTCGGAAAACAAGAAATAAGCACCTGTGCCTGCTAATGCTACAGATGTTATTCCTATAATGGTTTTGCCAAGCGTCGATATGGATTTGACCATTGAGCCAAAGGACATATCAGAACTTTGATTAGCTGAACCTGGATTAGTGTTTGCCGTGTTCAAATTTGTTTCCAAACGTTCCCAAAGCCCACCGGGTACGCTTGCTTCATCGTTTGCCAAATTCTTTTTGAATAAATCATCGATTCTCATTACAAACTCCTTTTCTTTTTATCGATATTTGCTAAGTAGATTCTAAGTTGTTGTCTTGTCCTGTGAAGAATTGTTTTTATGACATTGATATTCGTTCCGAATTCTTTTGCGGTTTCTTCGTATGTATAGCCGTCTATTGCTATCATATTGAAGATTACTCTGTATCTGCCATTGAGAGAATTTATCGCCTCATACAATTCCTCTTTGGAATATGTGTCCGATATCTCTTCAATCGTATTTGAGATATGCGTTTCGTCCAAACGTTCCATACGATAGTGCTTAAACTCTCTTTCATAACAAGAAAGGCAAGCATTAACAAAGATTTTTCTTGCCCAATTTTCGAAACTGCCACGTCCGTCATAAGTTTGGATTTTAGTAAACACGTTAGTGAAACCGTCAATCAAGTTATCTTCGGCCTCGGGTAAAGATCTGCTGTATCGTCTGCAAATAGCAAACATACTGCTTTTGAATAAATCAAAAACCGTTTGCTGTGCCACTCTGTCGTTTTTGCGACATAGTTCGACCAATTCTTCAATCTTTTGCGTGTTTTTCATATCCGTTTCAATCATAT
>ERZ808027.18-NODE-18-length-16421-cov-4.104381_pt1 | contig 16421 bp, 11 predicted proteins | sample MGYA00380183_ERZ808027 | MGnify/ENA primary metagenome ERZ808027 (study PRJEB31490, sample SAMN06133374) | cow dung metagenome | isolation source: H7 | host: cow | place: China: Chengdu | collected 2015-05 ...
ATCTCCGTCCAGCTGTGAAAGACTCGCTCCCGCATCCATCAATATATCCATAATTGAGAGATCTGCCTGAAGCGATGTTGTATCCAGCCCCTCCATCTCCACTTTTCCGAATATCGCTCCGGCAACAAGGAAGTTCGCTGCGGCACTCCAGTCTCCTTCGAGATCGATATCAGCTGCCTTGAACCTCTGCCCTCCCTTGACTTTGAATACTATTTCAGTGCAGAGCGACCAGTCGCCTCCAGACTCAATGAAGTCTCGGCCGCCAAGCATATCGTTTCCGATCTTGATGCCGAACTTCTTCAGGACTTCAACGGTGATGAACATATATGGAATGCTCTTAGGCTCGCGCACTATGAGCGAGGTGTTCTTTTGTGAGAAAGGAAGGGCCATAAGGAGGCCTGAGATTATCTGTGAGCCGTGTTTTCCGGAGATTTCTGCACGCGTTGCAGCCAGCGGACCTTGCACGGTCAACGGCACGCGGACTGGGGTGGCCAAGCCCTCGGCCTTGCCTGAAGTGACAAGCGAAGGGGCCCCGGCAGCAGACTGGTCAACCGAGGTGACAGATGCTCCGAGAGCTTCCATTATTTCTCGGGCTCCGGTGAGAGGGCGGCCGAGAAGAGTCTTCTCTCCGGTAAACACAACTGGACCAGGGCACAACTGCGCCATAACCGGAATCATCATTCGGGTCAGCAGGCCTGACTCGCCGACATGGAGCGTCGGAAGCAAAGCCGGCTCATCGGAAACGCCATTTGCCGGCAAAGTAGCCAAGTCTCCAAGACCAGCTGATATTCCTGTAATAATAAGCTCTCCACCGTTTCTATCGACTTTTGCTCCGAGATTTTCCGCCACGCGGATTGCTGCTTCATTGTCGCCGCAAGGGGTATATCCCCGAAGATGCGATGTGCCGCTTGCGAGAGCAGCCGCTATGATTGCGCGCTGGGCGAAACTCTTGGAGCAAGGAACTTCAGGATTGGAGATAACTACGCCTGGTTCCAGATTAGACCTAGTGCATTTTACCCCCGAAAGTGCTGCAGGTCCCCCGGTTTTTGTTGGGACCGCGTGCATTTTACCCTCAAAAGTGCTGCAGGTCCCCACGAAATGGAAGTCGCCATAAAGGGCAGAAGCCATTTCCGAGGCTGTCCACTGGCCTGGAGCAGCAGCCTCATCTTCAGAAACCGCAGCATATGTATATGGAGAGCCTTTCCGGAGACAATCCAGTCGGGACTGACGACCGGCATCACCCATACAGAATGCAATCAGACCGCCTTCCGCCAAGGAAGCGATCTTCTCATTTTCAGATGCCGACATTCCGCTACACCAGTCATATAATGAAAGTACCTTATCTGCATCTTCCTGCGTGTGGGCCGTAGTTACGACCTTCACCATGTCCGCCCCATGGTAGCAGCACTTCTCGACAACTGCCTTAAGGGCCTCAAGAGAATCTGTTCCCTCGAAATCGTGGAATGAGCGAATGAATACCGTGCCGTTTTCATGGGCCACATTGCGGACTCTCTTTGACATCTGCTTTGGTGCCTCGATCTCGACATCCACATAGCGCGCACCTGCCTCTATTGCCTCACAGAGCCTCTTCTCTGCAATCTGCGCAGCCTTGATCTCCTTGCTCTGGGGAGTCAGGCTTTCATCCTGCAGCGCAGGTTCTGTCGCAATCAGATCTGCAATTCGGCATGTTGCCACAAGAGGCACATCCGAGGTGAAACACTCTTCGATATCCCTGAGCGAAAGGCTGCAGCGGTCTAGACGGATCTCTGCCATCTCGCAACTTTCAAGCGCCTCGAGGATCTGATCCAGATTCTTATTCTGTATAGTCGTACAAATCATATTCTTCCCTTTTTATTTCGTCATCAGAGCGAGCACCTCATCTATAGTAAGGTCCACAATCTCCACCTCTCCGACATACTTCGGCAAGACGAAATGTATCCTGTCACCCTCTGCCTTCTTGTCCTTCTTCATGACCTCCGTCATATGAGACAGCTTGAACGGGCATCCGATCGGCAGGCCGCATGAAAGGAAATCAGCCTCCAGACGCTGCTCAAGGCCCCATTCGAAGCCATCCTCATGCACAAGGACTCCTCCGTCCTGTCTCATGTAGGCATCAGCCAGCTCTGCAGCCAGAACCATACCCATTGCAACTGCTTCTCCGTGGGTAATGTCCGGCGCATCAGCAGATTCCTGACGCTTCTTCTGTGCAAGGGTCTCGATGGCATGTGCAAACGTATGTCCAAGATTGAGTTTCCTGCGCTCGCCTCCCTCAAACTGGTCACGTGTTACGACTCCTGCCTTAACGAGCACTGCAGACGCAATCAATGCTGCAAGTTCATCCGAATTTCCGACAAGATATTCCGCCACATCTTCCGAGGCCACATATCCGGAAAGCCATTCCACGGCCTTTTCATAGCTGCCGTCATTCTCGATGATGAAAGTCTTGAGCATTTCTGCCGCTCCGGAGAGGAAGTCCCTCGGAGGAAGACTTTCGAGGACCTGCGGACAGATGAATGTAAATTTAGGCTGACGGATGACGCCAAGCATATTCTTATAATTGTCGAAGTTGACGCCGGTCTTGCCGCCGATCGCCGCATCGACCTGAGCCAGAAGGGTTGTAGGCATATATGCGAAACGCACTCCCCTTTTGTATATAGATGCTGCGAAACCCACGAGATCGGTCGTGATTCCTCCGCCGACGGCCAGTACGAGAGCATCCCTGTCAGCCCCCTGCTCAAGCAGCCACGAGCATATCTTCATCACTGTCTCAATGGTCTTTTCCTGCTCAGAGGCATCCAGAAGCATTCCCGGAGCTCCCTTGGAATTCAGTATCTCCGCGATGGCAAGGGACATGGGGCAATCCATTGCCACCGACCTGTCCATCACCGCATACACCTTCTTATAAGGCTCCAGCACTGATGCCAGAGTCTCCACATCGTTATCTATCAGCACCCGGCTTATCACTTCCTTGCCGGAATATATATTTATCTGCTCCATATCCTTAATTATTCGGGGGCCCGATCAGGTCGGGAATGACAGTGCACTTTACCGTCATTGCCGGCTCCGACGGGCAATCTTTCACAAAGTTAGCAATTCCCTCGGCAAAGGCAAAGGACTTGCATAATGAAAACCAAAACGAATTTAATATGAAGACACTTGTAGTATTCAATCACCCTCACGACGGCAGTTTCTGCAATGCGATACTCGATGCCGTTCAGCAGGGTCTGAAGGAAAGCGGTCAGACTTCAGGGCTGATACATCTTGACCACGACGGGTTCGACCCGGTGATGCGCGCAAAGGATCTCAAGGCATTTGCTCTTGCGGGGAAAGGTTTCCCGGAAGCGCTGGACGATGTGGATCCTCTTGTCAAAAAATATAAGACGAAGCTGGAACAGGCTGAGCATCTGGTTCTTATATTCCCGATCTGGTGGATGAACATGCCGGCAATGATGAAGGGATTCATCGACAAGGTGATATTTCCGGCTATTGCCTATGACATGAAGGGCGGGCTGCTGAAATCCAGGCTTCCGATCAGAAAGGTAACTGTAATATCAACCATGAACACCCCAGCGGACGTATATCGGGAGCATTTCAACAATGCTGTTGAGGGTAATCTGATCAATGGCACCTTCAGGCAGATCGGCATCGAGGAGGTAGAATGGATAAGCCTCAGCATGGTGAAACAGGCACCTCAGGAAGAGAGGGAACTCTGGCTCGAGAACATCAGAATAAGGTTTGCATCGGCTGTTTAGGGATGACAACATCCTGCTGCGGATCACAGGCACAGCCTGTGGAGTACACAGGCTGTCATGCACTTTGAAGGCCCGACTTTACCGGTAGGATTTCAGGTTGTGGTCCATGTCGATTTTCCGGTTGTATTTGAGGTCATACACAAACATTCAGAATGCCCGATTCACTTAATTGCAAAAAAGTTGATAATTCAGACAATTTGCAATATCTTTGCAAACCTTAACCAGAAGGTCTACCCTTCTGTGCTGCCTACCAATCAAAACCGCTACGACGGACCCAAAGTCCCGAAACGGAACAAATAAAGCAGCAACCAGCCCGGATGGCGGAATCGGTAGACGCGCTGGTCTCAAACACCAGTGGAGCAATCCGTGCCGGTTCGATCCCGGCTCCGGGTACACGCAAATGGCCTACAGACACCTGTAGGCCATTTTTATATAAGATTTTCCCCACATTTTCCCCACATCTGACAATTATCTTGCAAAAAGTTTTCAGATTTTTCTGCAATTTCAGCACGGCACATATTACGCCAGGATTGCGGAGGATAATCTGCTTGGCTTCTTCGATACGGAGAGTATAGAGCCATTGATGAAACTTTGAGCCCCAGATTATGGCCTCCGCTACGTGCCTTGATTGCACTCACTTCGGCCTAGATCCACACCCGTTTAGGAAAAAGCGATTCCACCTCCTGTTTCAGTCTTGACTGAAGTGTGAAGAGATCGATAAATTCCTTTTTCACATAGGGATTTTCGTAAGAAAAAATCAAATAAATTTAATATCTTTGTTGACTGATTCCATAGCCGCAGTTTTATGAAGATTACAGAAGCGCTTTTCGCCGGCAGCAGCACAAGGATTTCAGAAAAGCCGAAACAGAAATAGAGGAATCTGGTCATGACGTCCAAGAGAGAAAAGATTCTGCTTCAAGGCCTTGCTGATGGTAACGAAAAAGCCTTCAGGAAGGTCTTCGAGCATTATTATCCGAAAGTCAAGTGCTTTCTCAGCCAGTTCATTCATAACGAGGAGGATGCCAGAGACCTTGCACAGAACATATTCATCAAGATCTGGATTCAAAGAGTGCTTCTTCGAGAAATCAAATCCTTCGGTGCATACTTGTACACCATGTGCAGGAATGCAGCCATTGACTATGGGCGGGTGTACAAAGTAAAGATTCCTTTCACAGAGGGCGATGAAGGAGAGTATGAGTCTGAAAGTGAGTTCTTTGCCAAAGAAACTGAAATCCAGGTGACCAATATAATAAAGGGACTGCCGGAAAAGAGGAAAAAGATATTCATAATGTCACGTCTGGAAGGAAAGCCGTATGAGGAGATTGCTCAAAAGATGGGTATAACCAGAAAGACGGTGGAAAATCATATACACCTGGCATTAAAGGAATTAAGAAAGATAATATCAGTGATGGTCCTGTTTATTTAAGGCTTGGGGGCTATGATCGGATTTTTCGTCAACTATATACAGCAATAAACCTATGTCTGCATACAAGTTCAAAGGTTGGGAAAACATAGACGGGTCATCGGTGACACGTGAGGAGACGGATTCTGCCTTCAAGGTCGTCATGCATAGTGCCCGGGAGATAGAGGCGGCATATCAAGTCAGGCAGAAGACAGTGAAGAGGGCAAAGGTCATGCGCATCATGATGTATGCGGCAGCCGCCTTGATTCTGATAGCATCGCCTTTGGCCATCTATCATATGATGGACCATGAGGAGACTGACCTTATGGCCACTTCTTCTCTCACTACAGATCACGGAGAGATTCAGGAGATCACCCTGCCGGACGGCAGCATGGTCACGCTTAACTCCGGATCGACTCTGACATGGCCGGATGAATTCTCAAAGAACAGGGTTGTCACACTCACTGGTGAGGCGTTGTTCAATGTGACAGCAGACAGAAAGCATAAGTTCATTGTCCGGACAGAGGAACTTCAGATAACAGTCCACGGAACGATTTTCGACGTCTGCGACTATCCTGAAGACGGCCGTGCAACAGTGACGCTTTGCAAAGGTTCTGTTGCTGTGAAAAGATCTGAGGAGAGAGTCCAAGCGGCAACACTCAGCCCTGACCAGACATATACATATGATAAGGAAAGCGGAGCAGTCACAGTCAAGGTGATTGACGCTGCCGAGGCTACGCTCTGGACAGGCGGACATATCTATATAAAGTCTCAGACGTTGGAACAGGCTGCAAGGATGGTAGAAAGAAGGTTCGGTGTGAACATACACTTCCTCACAGACAAGCATCAGGAAACAGTCCTGACAGCCAAATTCGCAAACGGAGAAACATTGCACGAAATAATGGCAGCCATCCGCCAACTCGTGCCTGAAATGGAATACAGTATCGAAGAAAAGGATATTTTCATCAGATAAGAGCCCTTCATGAGATCCGCAATCAACACGGTGCTCGTCATCGCCGGACTAATCTGCAATTTGACTCTTTCAGCTCAAGACCAGACCATAGAATTCCCTCAGGGGAAACTCAGAATCAGGAAAGCGTTCGAGGTGATAGAGGCACAGAGCGGTCTGTTTGTCGCATATAATGAAGACCTGCTGGATGTAAATAAGAAAGTTACCCCTCCCAAGTCGGAAACCGTAAGCCGTGCTATGGAGATTCTGCTGCACGGAACAGGTATGGAAGCTATATTCCAAGGCAAACTTATCCTCGTAGTGCTGTCAGAGAAAGCTCAGAGCGAAAGTCTATCGGCCAAGGACGAGAAAGGCATTTACGTCAACATGCTGGAAGAGGCTGTTGTGGTCGGTTACGGTACCATGCAGAAGAAGGATATCACCTCAGCTATCAGCACATATCGGCCGTTGGAAAAGGGAGAAAGGCAGGTCGGATGTCCCGATGCCCTCCTGCAAGGAAGAGTGGCCGGCGTGAATGTCACGGCTTCGTCCGGAACCCCTGGCAGCAGGAACAGAGTGAGTATCAGAGGTATCGGTTCTCTCACTGCTGGCAATGAGCCTCTTTATGTGGTCGATGGCATTCCGCTGAGCAACACATCGGCAGATGCCGGAAAATGGGGCGGAGAAACCTTGAATCCTCTTGCAGACATCAATCCAGCCGACATAGAATCAATCCAGATACTCAAAGACGCGGCCTCGGCAGCCATCTATGGTTCAAGGGGTACAAATGGAGTCATACTCATCACCACAAAAACGGGTTACAAGGGTGCACCGAAAGTAACGGCGGATGCATCCACAAGTATATCATATATCCCGAACCTCAAGAAACTGGCTGTGGCGGATGCAGACCTTTATCTGCAGGTTCAGAACGAGGCAATCGACAACTACAACCGTCAGACAGGTTCCTCTGTGTCTCATCTTTCTAATCCTTTTCCTGACAGAGCACAGTTCAACTGGACAGACGTAGTATTCCGTACAGCGTTCACATGGAATGGCAATCTCTCAGTCTCGGGAGGCTCGCAGCGAAACAGATACTACATATCAGCCAACGCACGTCAGAACCAGGGCACGGTCATCGGCAGCCGTTTAGACAAATACGGAGTGAAGGCAAATGTGACCTCCGACATAAGGGACTGGCTTTCGGTCGGGATGAACCTCACTGCCAGCCACACGTACTCAGACAGGGTACCTGACGGCAATATGGGTACATCGATCCTGACCCATGCATTAGAACACCGTCCATGGGACACTCCATATCATCCGGATGGGTCATACACGATCAAGGATGTGGACCTTCTTCACTACAATCTGATCCAGGCCATCAATGAGCAGGATGTATATAACAGGAACTTCCGAATGTTCGGAAGCGCATATCTCTCGGTAACTCCTATCAAGGGGCTGAAATTCAAGACCAGCTTAGGAGGGGACTTCATGTATGCGGAAGACCATATATATTACACTGCCAAGCATATGTACGGCAACTCCGTCGGTCTGCTCACAGATGCCCGCAAGGCATATACCTCCGTTGTGATTGACAACATACTTTCATATGGTTTCAGTTCGACAAGAGGTTTCGCTATGGACATTATGCTGGGACACTCGTTCCAGAAGGATGCTTCATCCACCGCATCCCAGACAGGACAAGGTTTTCCATCCTCGGACTTCGACGTGAATTCAGTGGCTGCCGAATATACCGATGTCACTTCCGGAATGTCCTCATGGGCTCTGCAGTCATTTATGTTCAGGACAACTCTGAAATATCAGAGCCGTTACCTCCTTACACTGACTGCACGAGCCGACGGATCGTCAAAATTCGCCAGGGAGAACAGATATGGGTTCTTTCCGTCAGCATCTGCCGGATGGGTCGTATCCAAGGAACCGTTCTGGACTGCACATAGAACTGAATTCAAGCTCAGAACCAGCTTTGGAGTGACAGGAAACCAGGGAGGTATCGGGGCATATGCTTATCAGACATTGGCAAACGGAGGATACAACTATCTGAATGAAAACGGGATAGCACTAATGACCCAGGGAAACAGCGATCTCAGATGGGAGAAGGCCTTCCAATATGACATCGGGGCAGATCTGTCATTCTGGTCAGGAGCTCTGACAGTATCTGCCGACCTGTTCCAGAAAGATACCAAGGACCTTCTCTACAACAAGCCGACATCAGCCGTGAGCGGCTTCACATACAAGATCAGCAACATCGGATCCATGCGGAACCGAGGACTAGAACTCACCATCGGCTCAGAACTGTCCGGGCACGGCGTCCTTTGGAAGGGAGATTTCAACATCTCATTCATAAAGAATCGTCTGACTTCATTGCTTGATGATAATGACATCGTGACCACTGACGACTACCATGCCCTCAAGGTGGATGAAGAAGTGGGAAGTTTCTATATGATCAGGATGCTGGGAATTTATCAGGACGACAGTCAGGTGCCGGAGACTCTCTACAAGCAAGGTATCCGCGCAGGAGATGTGATATATGAGGATGTGAACGGAGACGGAGAGATAGATACAGTGAACGACAGCCAGTTTGTGGGATCAGCCAACCCGGTCTTCTCTGGAGGACTTAACAACAGAATATCATGGAAGGGGTTCGACCTCAGCCTCTTTCTGACGTTTTCATACGGCAACAAGATATACCAGACATGGACTGGCGGTCTGCGTCTGGGAAACGGCGAATGGCCAGCACAAAGATCGGAGGCTTTGGCAAGATGGACAGGGCCGGGGACCAGCAGCAGCGTGCCGAGGGCGATATATGGAATGTCCTGGAACTCGACGAAATTCAAGAGCACACGCTTCCTGCATGACGCCTCATATCTGAGATGCCGCAACCTGTCACTTGGCTACACCATCCCTCCTGACAAGAGCAGAATGGCGGGGATGACTTCCATCAGGGTATATGTCGCTGCGGACAACCTTTTCCTGATATCTCCATACCGCTACATCGACCCGGAAGTGAACACCAGTCTCGACGCCACCAAAATGGGACTCGACTGCATGTGGATACCTCAGCCGAGATCATTCACATTTGGAGTAACCGTAAAGTTCTGATGACATGAAGAAAATAATGCTCACACCTATACTCATATGTCTGCCGCTGCTCTACTGTTGCGACAGACATCTCGACCAGTATCCGCACAACGGCATTTCAAGTGAGCTGATCTGCGAGGAGGATGCTCAGCTGCTTCTTACGGGTGCATACAACATCGCCCAGTACAAACCGACATTCAATGGCTGGGCTCTGTTCGACCTGATCGGCGGAGATATCATCCGCACCGGAGCATCCGGCATGAACACACCGGAACTGCTGGTCACCATGGGCATAACTCCGAACCAGAGCATTGTGGCGAGTCCTTGGAACGGATTCTATGCCGGACTATACCAGATCAACGTCTTCATTGAGAAGATCGGACAGCTGCCGCAATCCCAGAAAAAAGACGAGATGCTGGCAGCAGGACATTTCTTCAGGGGATTGTACTACTATAACATTACTGCACGGTGGAGAAATATTCCCATCGTGACTTCTACCATCGACACCGATGTGCCTCAGACACCGGAAGAAGAAGCATGGATCTTCGTGGCAGAGGAATTCAAGGAAGCCATCAGGCTCGGGAGTGACTTTCAGGACAAGAACCATGTCTCGCATCAGGCGGCCAAGGCTCTGCTAGCCAGGACATATCTGGCTATGGGAATGATGAAGGAAGCCGCACAGGTTGCAGAAGAAGTCATAGCTGACGGAAACTTCACACTATCTGACTTCAACAGCATCTTCCGAGGATGGTACAACCGGGAAGAGATCTTCTCCTTTGCGAATCTCGTTCAGGAAAGCAGCGTGAATATGAGTTCCTACTATTACACCAAGCAGTCGCCGGTGGGAGGTGCATATAATTTCTGCCCAACTCAGGAGGCGATGGACATGTATGGGCCTGACGATTCAAGAAAGAGCGTCTCAGTGGACTATCAGGGCAGCAATCCCGTGCTGAACAAATACTGCAGTGGAGATGCCGGACACGATCCGCTCTACATAGTCAGGCTTGCCGAGATGTATCTTATCAGTGCAGAAGGACAGGGATATCCGGAAGGACTTGGCAGACTCAACGAACTCAGAGTCCACAGGGGACTCTCCCCTGCCGCTCCGGCCTCAGAAGAGGAGTTCCTCGATGCTGTCCTTGATGAAAGAAGGCTGGAACTGTTCGGTGAGGGATTCAGATGGTTCGACCTGGTCAGAACAGGCAGATACGAAAAGACAGTCAGCGTGGATTCAAGATACACGGTCCTCCCGATCCCGGCCAGAGAACTCACCCTCAACAAAAGACTGAAGCAGCACCCTTTGTGGGATGCTGCCTCTGACAATAAGAATTGACAAGTTGCCTATCTTACTCCGTATTTCTTCAGAATCTTCCTGATTTTCGGTGATATGGTCTCCACCATATACCGGAAACCAAGGTCAGTAGGATGCGTTCCGTCAGCCGTAGCTATGTGTTCGTCACCGAGAAAGCCTTCCGAAGATATGAAGTATATGTGTTTATCAGTCTTCATCCTGCGTCTTACGACCTCTTCGGCAGCTGTCTGCTTTGCGGATTCCCAATCTTCGCGGGATAGGCTGAAGTTTCTGGTCTCGCGTCTTTCCGTCTGAAGGAAGATCATCGGGACTCCCGGATGGGCAGCTCTGATGATATCGACAAATGAATCAAAACGCTCATATATCACGTCTGACGAAGGATTGGAAAATGTGTCAAACACAAAGGCATCCACATCCGGAATATCTGCAAGGAGTTCAGCATATTCCTTTTCCAGCCTGGACTTGCCGCTGAACCCAAGATTTATGCAGTACCAGTCGTTCTCTCTGCCAATAAGTGCCGGGTAGGACATGCCGGGACGGCTTGCGGCTGCGCCATGCGTGATGCTGGATCCCTTAACCACTATCTTATGTCTGAAAGGATTGGCAAGAGGACTGACCGCAGCCCCTTCTTCTATGCCTATCTGAAGTTCATCCACCTTGTCGAACAATGGAAGATACAGAAGACACTGCTTCTGTCCTTCCGCCATATCGGCGACTATCGTACTTTCATGGCTGTCATATGGAGGCGTGTCCATGTCTGGAGTTCCAACTCCGGCAAACACCCACTTGCCGTCCTTCATTATATACAGGTCCAGACCTTTCTGCCCTATGGCAGCCATGTTGGAACCTGAATTATCCTCACCGGTTGTCCATCTTGCGCGTATGGTGCGGCTGTCTGTGGAGAACAGCACTGCCAGACCGGTAGAGTAAGAGGCATACTTGTCTATAGTCCCGTCGTTGAACTTATAGACAGAGGTATCGATTCTTGTGAATGCCTTGGTGGTCGGCAGCGGTTTGCCGATCACGGTCAGCGTTGAGGCATCAACATATCTGACATTCTGTGCCGATGCCGTCATGACTGACAGCACGGCACAGACTGATATGATCAGTTTTCTGAGCATCTGTCCTGAATTATTCTGAGACATAAACCTTTCCTATCTTATGCTTACCATTCGCTGTGACATAGAAGTTCCCTGTCAAAGGAGAAACGTATTCCTCTGTCATTTTACTTTTCATGATACTGATGATTTTGATTATAAGATTATGTGTTCTTTGAGTTTTATATCCTGAGACGAGGCTCCGACCATGATGGTGAAGGTGCCAGGATTGATACGCCAGTCATGAATGTCCACATCGTAAAAGGCAAAGGCACTCTCTGGCAGACGGACATTGACGACAGCAGACTCCCCTTTCGGGATGAAGACCTTGTCGTAGCCTTTGAGTTCCTTGGCAGGACGGGCAACGCACGGGTTGTCCTCACCCACATAGACCTGAACCACTTCAGCAGCATCGTATTCTCCTGTATTGGTCACAGTGAGAGTCACATCCACTCCGTCTCCATTCCGGCTGACCATGAGGTCCGAATATTCGAACGAGGTGTATGTGAGACCATGTCCGAACGGATAGAGAGGACTGACGCCGTTCTTTTCATATCCTCTGTATCCCACGAATATGCCTTCTCCGTATGTGACATTGAGAGTGGAATGTCCGCGTTTGGTCATCGGATTCTCCACATAGTAGTTGTCATATGTCGGATTGTCCTCCGGCCTCGACTCGATGCTGATCGGGAGACGTCCGGAAGGAGATATTTCGCCAGCAAGCATACGCGCAATGGCAAGTCCGCCCTCCTGTCCCGGATACCAGCCCATGAGAACTGCCGACACCTTGTCGTGCCAGCGCCTCATATCCACCGCTCCTCCGGAATATATCACCACGATCACATTATCGTTGTGCTCTGCCGCAAACTCGATGAGTTCGTCCTGTCCCTGAGGAAGAGCGAAGGTCCTGTCATGGTCTTCCTTCTCAGTCTGTCTGTCGAAACCCACAGAAACGACCACGGCATCAGCCTCTTTCAGTGTACGGGCAGCCTTCCTGTAGTCTTCACCCACGAGAGTCACAGGGAAATCCTCTCCCAGCTGATTCATGCCCTCGTAAAGGGAAATCGAATAGAGAGGATCCACCGATCCGCTGCCGCCTCCGCAAGGGATGATGTCGGCACGAGGGCCCATCAGAGCCACTCTGCCACCCTTCCGAAGCGGAAGGGCCCCTTCGTTCTTGAGAAGTACAGCCGACTCGCATGAGAGCTTGTAGGCCACCTCACGGGAATACGGATTATCCTCCTTTATGGTTGTGTCCAGCTGAGGACGGTCGAGGAAACCGTAGGCGATGAGGGAGGCAAGGATTGTCTCAACTTTCCCGTCGATATCCTTTTCACGCACGACTCCTGTCTCGATGAGAGGTTTTATTGCATCATAGTTCATGCAGAATCCCTCAGGCATCTCGAGGTCGAGTCCGCTGCGGACACAGCCGAGCGTAGAGTAGGTGGAGGTCCAGTCGGACATCACAAAGCCCTCGAAGCCCCATTTGTCCTTGAGGGTCTCGGTGAGAAGCCATCTGTTCTCTGCCGCATGAACGTTGTTCACGAGATTATAGCTGCTCATCACGGAAGCCACACCGGCGTCCACCGCAGCCTTGAAGGCAGGAAAATAGATTTCATTGATGGTGCGTTCATCAGCGTCCGAGCTCACATGATGGCGGTTGAACTCCTGATTATTCAGGGCAAAATGCTTGACCGTGGCCATCACACCCTGGGATTGTACTCCCTTGATGTATCCGACGGCTGTAGCAGCGGCCAGGCACGGATCTTCACCCATATACTCGAAGTTTCTGCCGCAAAGCGGGCTGCGATAGATATTCACGCCAGGACCGAGAAGGATATGCACTCCTCTTGCACGGGAATCCTGGCCGAGGGCTACACCCATCTCATATGCCACGTCCTCGTTCCAGGATGCGGCAGCCGCCACTCCGCAGGCAAAGAGAGTACTCCTTGTGTTGTTGCGAACTCCCTGAGGACCATCCGCCATACGGATGAGAGGAATGCCGAGACGTTCGACCGGACGGATATAGAAGCCATCCTTGGAACCGCCTATATAGTCGCATTTCTCTTCAAGGGTCATCCTGGCAACCAGTGCGGAGGCTCTGTCCCTATGCTCCTGAGTGACAGGATAAGCGACATCATCAGCCGGCTGATGAGAAGAACAGCCGGCGCTTGCCAGAAACGCCACGCCGACTGTTATTGATAATAGCCTGACATTCATATGAATATAGTCTGTTTAATTACTCCACTACTGGAGAAGCCTTGCTTATTGCCTTGTTTGCTGCGATATAGAAAGAGCCGTCAGACATTCTTACCAGTCCGCCAAGATTGCCTAGCGCACCTTCCTTGGATACTGACAGAAGCGGATGTCCGAGGAGAGTCTTCACAGCGCCCTTGGTATAGTCGCCGCCTACACCTGGCACGAGCACTCTGAATGCCTTGGAGTTGATATCATTGAAGTAGATGTAACCGTCTGCCTCGTCGTAGAATATGCCTCCGATCTGACCGATTGTTGCAGAAAGAGGATTACCAGGCTCACCGTCAGTGAAATTCACATTCTCTGCATCTCCCGTTTTGTTAGTATTAGTGCCATCATAATAATGAGGCTTCAGACCATTTCCGGCGATTACCGTTCCGTTTCCGCTCATATCCGCGAGAACAAGCACGAGGTCGTCAGAGCCTGAAACAATGAACTGCTCCTTGTTCTTTCCCCAGACAAAATGGTTGATCTGGATGTTGTTCTCCTCACCGTTGATTGTAGCCTTGACCTGGATTGTGGCAGCAACGTCAGTAGAGCCGGCGTTCACCTTGAGGATACGGCTCTGGTCGCGGTCGCACACATAGATATTGTCCTGAGCGTCAAGGATGAGATTCATAAAGTTGATACCCTTTTCGTCATTGTACTTTGCAGGAGTGTTTGTACACTCGAATACTGACCAGGTATTGTCGGCAGCAGATACCTTACCGATCATAAACTTTCCGTTCTTGCAAGCTGCATAGAAGTCACCGTTTGAAGCGAAAGCTCCGTGGTATGGATAGATATTCTGTGTTTTGCCAAGTGTCAACACATCTGGTTCGATCACTGTTGTAACCTCTTTTGTGGTCGGATTGACCTTGCGGATAGCGTGTCCGTTGTTGTTTGAAATTGTTCCGCCTATGGTAGTCACCCACAACGAACCGTCAGAAGCCAAAGCCACGCCGCTGGTTGAGTTGAATCTTGCCTCAGAACCTACACCGTCCTTGTGCGAACCTGAGCCATATCCTCCGATATATCCGGCAGGATCGGTAAGATCAAGCTGATACTGAGGAACATAGTATACTGCGAACTCTGCTGCAGACTCTACAGGGAGGCAGCCCTTTACATAAACCTTGAGCTTGTAGTCGCCCTTGAGCTTTGCAGGGACGAATACTGTAAGAACGCCATCCTCTGCGAGGCACTCAACCTCGACTTCGCCGTCCTTGCCTACTAATACAGCCTTTACTTCGTCAGCCTCTGCAAGATTCTCTACAGGAACTGTGAAGTCAGTGCCTGCCTCATAGATGATGCCTGTGATTGCACCCATAGCGAGAGTCTTAGGGAACTCGTATGTGAACTGCTGGACTGTAGGGATCATCTCGTCACCTTTCTTGAGGATGACATTTGCCTGCTCGTCAAGAGTCTCAGGAACGACAACTACGATAGCCTCGTCGGTAATGCTCTTGATCTCGGCAACATCCTCATCGAAAAGAACTGTATAAACACTTGCGTCGTCACCGAAGTGCTTTCCTACGAGTGTAATCTCCGCACCCATCTGAGCCTTTGCAGGATTGAGTGAGTGGAGTTCTGCAGGATATACAGGCACCTCATAAGTGAAGTCGAAGCCTGTTGAAACCTTCTCGCCTACTGCAACGGTAACCGATACCTTGCCAGGCTCGTTCTCAGGAACGATCACAACGAGAGATGTTGCAGAAGCTGATGTCACAGTAGCCACAGCCTCGCCGAAAAGTACGACGTTGCCGTCCTTCTCAACTGAGAAGTTCTTTCCTGTGATTGTTGCAGCGATGCCTGCAAGACCGCTTGCAGGAGAGATCGCTGTGATCTGCGGAGTCGGCTGTTCAGGAGTCTTCTCCTCCTTGTTACAGCTGATGAAGATGGCCAGAACTGCCGCAATGGCCATAATGAAAAACTTTTTGTTCATAATAGTTATTATTAGTTGGTTAATGTTGATGTTTAGATTTCTCGACACCCTTCGGCCGCTCGAAATGACAGGCGGTTACTTGTTATAGCGGATGGCTATATAGTCGATCGAGCTCGCGTGCTTGTCGCCGTCCTCATCATCGGTGATGAAGGTGTCGGTGTAGTCTCCACCGCTGCTGCAGAGGTCGTTGACCGGCATCAGACGGATATATACATTGTCCTTTCCGAGGAGTTCCGCAGGAAGGTCCATATTGATGGCCTTGTATCCTACGACTGACGAGAAGAGCGTACCTGTCCACTGTGAAATGTCAGGAACTGTATACTCGCCTATCGGATGCCACTGGGCGTCTTTTGAAGGATCCATAGAGTCAACCTCAGACCATTCTGCCTTCCAGTAGCGCGGAGAGTGGAATCTCTGCGATGAGTTGAGCACTGATATCTGCATCGAGAGCTTGCTGCTGATTCCCTTCGTCGAGAAGTTCAGCATCCAGGCATATCCTCTGTCCTGGTCGAAATCCCACCATTTGAGGCTTCTGAACGCGCAGTAGCAGTCAGAAGAGCACCAGCCCTTTCCTGCACCGCTGCCGGCGTTGGCCACGCGCATAGGGATCTCAGCATCAGCCATAGATGTCTC